>Ga0214921_10002124_pt1 | contig 32663 bp, 27 predicted proteins | sample LL1505_MetaG_FD_177992 | JGI IMG/M metagenome (GOLD analysis project Ga0214921, IMG submission 177992) | Freshwater microbial communities from Lake Lanier, Atlanta, Georgia, United States - LL-1505 | ecosystem: Environmental > Aquatic > Freshwater > Lake | place: USA: Georgia | collected... | reverse complement strand
CCGGACAGGGTGGTATCCAGATCATGGGCATCGACGTTGGCGACAAAGTGGAAGCGGATGCCAGGCGTCACATGCGGGTGTAGCGCTACAACGGCCATCTGCGGGCCAAGGTCCGATCCGCCAATTCCAATATTGACCACATCGGTGATCTTGCCGCTGGCGCGGATCTGTTCGGCATAGCCCAAAAACGCCGCGGCTTCGGTCCGGGCTACGGCCGCCGAGGCATCGTCGGTCGGTGCACCAGCGGGGGTACGAAGCGCCGCATGCCGCACGGTCCGGTGCTCGGTGGTGTTGATGGCCTCGCCACGCAACATCGCATCGCGTCGCTCGGCGACGCCACGCTCCGCCGCGAGGGCAATCAGCGCATCGCGAATCCCGTCATCCCAGAGGTGCTTGGACAGATCGCCAAACACCATCGGGGCCTCGACTGCGAGCGTCGAACTGCGTTGCGGATGATCATGAAAGGCTTGCCGCAGATCGAAATCACGACCGCGCGCATTAAAAAGGGTCTGCAGTTGATGCCAGGCGGCGGTCTGGTCGCAGGGGGGCTGACTCATGGCGTAAATTCCTTGGTTTGGCTGCAGAATGACGGTGATCGAGAGGCCCCATTTTCACCGATTTTTTGCTCGATAAATGGCTTAAACGATTGAACAAGGCACATCATGACGACTCCGACTGCGCTTCCTTTCGACGTTCTTTGCACCCACCGGTCAAAAATCGGTGAATCGCCGATTTGGTCGGTCTCTGAGCAGTGTTTGTACTGGGTGGATATTGAAGGGCGCTCATTGCAGCGTTTTGAATGGGTCAACCAACGCCTTTCGCAATGGGCTTTGGGCGAGCGCGCCGGATCGATTGCGCTGCGGTCCCGGGGCGGGCTGTTGGCCGCGATGGAATCGGGGATTTTTTTCCTCAACCCGGGGTCCCAAGGCGAGATCGTCATTGATCGGGTCCACCCCATCACATTTCCGCGGACTGACATGCGATTTAACGACGGGCGCTGCGACCGATCGGGGCGTTTCTGGGTCAGCAGCATGGTGCTCGATACCGGTCTAGGGATTCCGGCCGGGGGACTCTTCCGGGTCGACGAACGTGGGTTGACGGGTCCGTTGTTTGAGGGACTGATGACTGGTAACGGGCTCGCGTTCAGTCCCGATGGGCATGTTCTGTATCTCGCAGAATCGAACCGCAGCGTCCAAAAAGTTTGGGCGTTTGATCTGAGCGCCTCGGGTGAGATTTCCGGGCAACGGGTCTTCGCCGATTTTGCGCCGCTGCCGGGTCGACCGGATGGCGCTGCAGTGGATGCCGAAGGCCATTACTGGGTCTGCGCTACCGACGCGGGTCAGATCCACCGTTTCACGCCCGAAGGTGTTCTCGAGCGGTCGCTCAGCGTGCCATTTGCCAAACCAACCACCTGCGTGTTTGGCGGGCCCGACCTCGAACAGCTCCTGGTCGCGTCGTTACAGACCGCAAAACCAATCGAGGGCTTTGACCCTGATCTGGCAGGTGCCGTGATCGTGATGCGACCCGGCGTCAAGGGTCTTCCCGAGTCGCAGTACGCCCACTAAAGAACAAGCGCTCGCGTTATCCTCGCAGGCAGAAAGATGTTGGAGAACTTTTAGTGGCTATTTTTTCGTTGAATGGGGTCGAACCGCAGATCGCTGCGACGGCCTGGGTGGCCGAGGGGGCAACGGTGATCGGGAACGTCATTTTGGGTGATCACGTCAGCATCTGGCCCGGCGCTGTTTTGCGCGGCGATCAGCCCGAGCCGATCACGATCGGCGCTCGTTCAAACATTCAGGATGGAAGCGTGTTGCATTCCGACACCGGGCAACCGCTGACGGTTGGCGAGGGTGTCACGGTTGGCCATCAAGTCGTATTGCACGGTTGCACGATCGGGGATGATTCGCTGGTCGGTATCGGCGCCGTGGTGCTCAACGGTTCCCGAATCGGCCGCAGTTGCCTGATCGGGGCCCGCGCCTTGGTCACCGAGGGCAAAGAATTTCCCGATGGCGTCTTGATCCTTGGCGGGCCCGCCAAGGTGGCTCGTGACCTGACGCCCGAGCAGATCGAAGCCCTTCGTCAAAGTGCGCGTCATTATGCTGAAAATGGCGAGCGCTTTCGGAATGGATTGAAACGAATTGGTTGAGATTCAGAGCAAGTCAGCGCAGCCCCGAACGGTGCGATCTGCCCGTGGCAGCACATTGCATTGCCGTAATTGGCTGATTGAAGGCGCGTGGCGGATGATCCAGAACAATCTGGATCCCGAGGTGGCCGAAAATCCGCAAGCGCTGGTGGTTTACGGGGGCATTGGCAAGGCGGCCCGCAACTGGGATTGCTTCGAGGCCATTCTTAAAGCCCTCGAGGCACTGGCGCCGGACGAAACCTTATTGATTCAGTCAGGCAAGCCGGTCGGTGTTTTTCGCACGCATGAAGACGCGCCGAGGGTGCTGATTGCCAATTCGAACTTGGTTCCACGCTGGGCAACCTGGGAGCATTTTGACGAGCTTGATCGGGCCGGGCTGATGATGTTCGGTCAGATGACCGCAGGCTCCTGGATTTATATCGGGACTCAGGGCATTGTTCAGGGGACCTACGAGACGTTTGCCGAAGCGGCGCGGCAGCACTTCGCCGGCGATTTTTCCGGGAGATGGATCTTAAGCGCTGGCCTGGGTGGCATGGGCGGTGCACAACCCCTCGCGGCGAGTTTCGCGGGGGCTTCATCGCTGATCATCGAATGTCAGCAGAGCCGGATCGATTTTCGGTTGCGCTCGCGTTATCTGGACGAACAGGCAACCGACCTTGACGATGCTTTGGCCCGGGTAGCGGCCCATGCGGCGGGCGGTCGGGCCGTCTCGGTCGGATTATTGGGTAACGCGGCCGAGTTGTTGCCTGAGATCGTTTCGCGCGCCCGGGCGGGCGGAGTGCGTCCGGATCTCGTCACCGATCAGACCTCCGCTCATGATCTGGTCAACGGCTACTTGCCTGCTGGCTGGACTGAGGGCCGATGGCATGCTGCGCGAGCCGATGCGAGCCAGCATGCGGATTTGCGTGAGGCGGCTGCGCAGAGTTGTGCGGTTCATGTTCGCGCCTTGCTGGATTTTCAGGCGATGGGAATCCCGACCGTTGACTATGGCAACAATATTCGCCAGGTCGCGCGCGATGCCGGTGTCCTGAATGCATTTGATATCCCCGGTTTTGTACCGGCTTACATCAGGCCGCTGTTTTGCCGCGGAAAGGGCCCTTTTCGTTGGGTCGCCCTTTCCGGTGACCCAGAGGACATCTACAAGACCGATGCGTGTCTGAAATCACTTTTCCCGCACGATCAGGAACTGAACCGATGGCTTGAGATGGCTGCCGATCGGATCGCTTTTCAAGGGCTGCCCGCACGCATCTGCTGGCTTGGACTGGGCGATCGGCATCGTGCGGGGTTAGCGTTTAACGCGATGGTTCGAAGTGGCGAACTCAAGGCGCCGATAGTGATCGGTCGTGATCATCTCGACAGTGGTTCGGTCGCGAGCCCTAATCGAGAGACCGAGGCGATGCGTGACGGCAGCGACGCGGTTTCGGATTGGCCACTCTTGAATGCATTGCTCAACACAGCGGGTGGCGCGACGTGGGTCAGCCTGCATCACGGCGGTGGCGTTGGAATGGGGTATTCCCAACATTCGGGCGTCGTGATTGTGTGCGATGGCACGGAGGCCGCGGATCGACGTATTGAGCGTGTTTTATGGAATGACCCAGCGACTGGCGTGATGCGCCACGCCGACGCCGGCTATGCCGACGCGCTCGATTGCGCCCAGTCTCAGGGTTTGAACCTCCCGATGTCGTTTTAAGTTTTGTAGCCCGAGATGGCCATAGAAGCGTGGCCGTCCATTTTGAAGGAGTCCCCTGTGAATCGAGTCGTTGCTCATTTTTGTAAGCGCTTGCCCAGCCTTGCCGCAGGAGTCGCGCTGACTCTTGGCGTTCAGGGCCTCCATTTGGCTGAGGCACAGGCACAGGAGACCAAGGTCACCATCGCGATCTCGGGTTGGACTGGTTTTGCGCCACTGACGCTGGCTAAAGAAGCGGGGCTCTTTAAGAAGCAGGGGCTCGACGTCACGATCAAAAAGATTCCGCAGAAAGATCGCCACCTGGCGATTGCTTCAGGCGATGTGCAGTGTGCGGCTACGACAGTCGAAACCTGGGTCGTCTGGAATGCAAATGGGGTCGCGACCACACAGATTTTTCAGCTGGATAAAAGTTTTGGGGCCGATGGCATGGTCGTGAAGCCAGGGATTCAAAAGATCGCCGACCTCAAGGGTAAGACCGTCGCTGCCAGTGCGCCGGGGACAGCGCCTTACTTCACGCTCGCCTGGATGCTCAAGAAGAACGGCCTGACGCTCAAAGACGTGAACATCGTGAGTCTTGAGCCCCAGGCAGCTGCCAATGCCATGATCGCCGGCACCTCGAATCTGGATGCTGGAATGACTTACGAGCCTTATCTCTCCGCCGTTCGAGCCAAACCCGAGGCGGGCCGTATCATCGCGACCACCCTCGACTACCCCATGGTGATGGATACCTTTGGTTGCACGCCGAAGTTTCTGACCGACAACCCAAAGGCTGCGAAGGGGCTGGCCGATGGATATTTTGAGGCGCTTGATCTGATCAAAGCCGATCCGAAGAAGAGCTTCGAGACCATGGGCGCGGACGTCAAACAATCGGGTGAGCAGTTTGAGGGCTCGCAAAAATATCTGCGCTGGCAGGACCGTGAGGCCAACCGCAAGTTTTTTGCGGGTGAGCATGCAGCTTTCAGTCGCGAAGCCGCCGATCTCTTGCTAGAAGCCGGCATCATTCGCCAACTGCCTGATCTGTCCAAACTGGCGGATACGCGTTTCCTTCAGTGAGTCAACACGGTAAGGCTGGCGACTGGCTGCAACCGCTGGCGCCAGTCAGCCCTGGGGCGCGCATCGTTCTGGGGCTGGCATTCTTCGGCGTTTTTTTCGGCCTCTGGTCCCTGATCACGTTCGGTGGCGTCGTTTCGCCAACGTTCCTTGCCGATCCGATCACGATGCTTCGAGGGGGCTGGCGGCTCCTGCGTGAGTATGGGTTTTTGGCCGATATTGGGATGACCGTTTGGCGGGTGCTGGGGGGCTTTCTCATCGCGGCTGCGATTGCCCTGCCGATCGGCATTGCGATGGGGGCCTACAAGCCGATCGAGGCTTTTTTTGAGCCCTTTGTATCGTTCGCCCGGTATTTGCCCGCTTCGGCCTTCATCCCCTTGCTCATCCTCTGGGCCGGGATTGGCGAGGCTGAAAAGCTGGCGGTCATCGTGATCGGGAGTGTGTTTCAGCTGATTCTAATGATCGCAGTGGTTGTCGGCCGGACTCGGCGCGATCTCGTCGAAGCCGCCTCCACCTTGGGTTGCAGTGGTCACGGGCTGGTTTTTCGGGTCTTGTTGCCGGGAGCTGCACCTGAAATTGCCGAGATCTTGCGAACGGTATTGGGATGGGCCTGGACCTACGTCATCGTGGCTGAACTGATTGGCGCGTCGAGTGGGATCGGTCATATGATCACCGACAGTCAGGCCTTGTTGGCGACTGACCAAATCATCTTTGGGATCCTGGTGATTGGACTGATCGGACTCGCCAGTGATCTGGCGTGCAAGCGTCTGAATCAATGGTCGTTTCCCTGGGCCCAACTGGGTCGCTGAACCATGTCACTGTTGAATTTGCGTGGGGTCAGCCGAAGTTTTCCGTTGTCGGGCGGTACAGCAGCAACCGTTGCGTTGCAAGCCACCGACCTTCAGGTGAACGAACATGAATTCCTGACGATCCTGGGCCCCAGCGGCTGCGGAAAGAGCACGCTGTTGCGGATCGTGGCCGGCCTTGACCGCCATGACGCAGGCGAGGTCATTCTGGATGGTCGTCCCATCGGCGGACCCAGCGCCGATCGTGGGATGGTCTTCCAGAGTTACACGCTCTTTCCCTGGTTGACGGTGCGGGACAATGTTTGCTTTGGTCTGCGGGAGCGTCGAATTCCGCGACCCCAGCAGCTCGAGATCGCCCAAGATTATCTGGCCCAGGTCGGATTAAGCGGTTTCGAACATCACTACCCACGCCAGCTTTCGGGGGGCATGCAGCAACGGGTGGCGATCGCTCGGGCACTCGCGAATGGCCCTCGGATTCTCTTGATGGACGAGCCATTCGGGGCCTTGGATCATCAGACTCGTGAACTCATGCAGGAGCTCCTTCTCGATGTCTGGCAGGCCAACCGTAAGACGGTTTTGTTCGTGACCCACGATATTGATGAAGCGATTTTTATGGGGACCCGGGTCGCGGTGATGACCGCCCGCCCGGGCCGGATCAAGCTGGATCGATCCATTGAACTGAGCTACCCCCGCCATTACTCGATCAAGACATCACCTTCGTTTGCCGCGATCAAATCCGAACTCATGGAGCAGGTCCGGATTGAAGCGCGGGCCGCGCAAGCGGCAACGGTTCAACTCGCAGCGAGCGACTCATCGGGGAAGCACAAGGTTTGAACGCAGTTCTCTGGCGCAACGCCCACGCGATCAGCCTGGCGCCTGATTCAGGGTGGGGTGCGCTCGGATGCGCGGCGGTCGTGACAGTGGGGGATACGATTCGCTGGATTGGCGCACAGGCGGTTTTGCCAGCGGATCTTGAGCGCGATTTGGGCGTTCACCTGGTCAATGAACTGGATCTCGGGGGGGCATTGCTGACTCCGGGCTTGGTCGACTGTCATACCCATCTGGTGTACGGAGGTCATCGCGCCGCCGAGTTTGAGTTGCGGCTCGAGGGCGTGAGCTACGAGGCCATCGCCAGATCGGGCGGCGGTATTCGCTCAACCGTCAACGCAACCCGAACTGCGACGGATGAGGATCTTTTTGAGCGTGCCTGCAAGCGAGCACGGACGCTCATGTCTCAAGGCGTGACCACGATTGAGATCAAGTCGGGCTACGGACTCTCGGAGCACGATGAGGCTCGCAGCCTTCGCTGTGCACGGCGGGTTGCGCAGGCCGTCGGGCTCACCGTTCGAACCACCTGTCTCGCAGCGCATGCCATCCCTTCGGAATTTGAAGGGCGCCCGGATGATTACATCGAGGCGGTCTGCGCCTGGTTGCCGAAATGGCATGCGGAGGGTCTCGTCGACGCCGTCGATGCATTTTGCGAGCGGATCGCGTTCAGCCCCGATCAAGTCCGTCGTGTTTTTGAGTGTGCACGTGCATTGGGCCTTCCGGTGAAACTGCATGCAGAACAGTTGAGCGACCAGGGGGGCGCCGCGTTGGCCGCGGAATTCGGTGCCCTATCGTGTGACCATTTGGAATGGGTGTCGGCCGCTGGAATCGCCGCGATGGCTGCCGCTGGTAGCGTGGCGGTGCTCCTGCCGGCCGCGTTTTATTACTTGCGGGAAACCCAATTGCCGCCCGTGGAAGCCTTGCGACGTGCCGGAGTTCCGATCGCGCTCGCGACCGATCACAATCCGGGGTCCGCGCCACTTCTGTCGCCCCCCCTGGTTCTTAATCTTGCGTGCACACTGTTTCGGTTGACGCCGGAAGAGGCACTGCGTGGGATGACCGTCCATGCGGCGCGTGCGCTGGGTTTCCGCGATCGTGGGGTTCTGGGAGTTGGAATGCGGGCTGATTTTGCGGTCTGGGATCTGAATCACCCGGCAGAGCTCGCCTACTGGATCGGGCATCAGGCCTGTCGCAACACAATCCTTGGCGGGGTTCTTCAGTGATCTTCAAGCTCCATGCAGGCCACCTGCCTCTGTTGGTGAGCGTACCGCACAGCGGGCGCGAGTTGCCGGCGGGGCTTGCCAGCCGAATGGTGCCAAGAGCGTTTGAGGTGGAGGACACGGACTGGCATGTTGAAAAACTCTACGACTTCGTCAAGGACCTGGGCGCTAGTTTTTTAGTCCCAAGGTTTAGTCGCTACGTCGTTGATCTGAATCGCCCTCCCGAAGATCTGCCGATGTATGCCGGGGCCAACAATACGACGATCTGTCCGACGACGTTCTTCAATGGAGATCCCTTATATCGGCCTGAGCAAATTCCAAATCGATCGGAAATCGATGAGAGGATCAAGAATTATTGGCAGCCCTATCATGATGCGATTGTTGCGGAAATGACCCGACTTCGTGACCTGCATGGTTACGCCATTTTGTTTGACGGCCACAGTATTTGCAGCGAAGTACCCTGGCTGTTTGAAGGGAGCTTGCCTGATCTCAATTTGGGCACTGTCAATGGTTCAAGCTGCGCGCCGTCCCTGCGCGACCTTTGCGTCGACATGCTTAACGGGCAATCGCACTTCAGCCATGTCATCGACGGTCGTTTTAAGGGGGGGTACATCACCCGCCATTACGGTCGGCCCGCTCAGGGCTGGCATACCGTCCAGATGGAAATGGCGTGGTCGAGCTATCTGGAGGAGTCGTGTCCGCAGCAATGGGACCCTGTTCGGGCTGAAGCTGCACAGCGGGTCTTGAAGGGTCTGCTCGAATCGCTGGCTCAATGGCGGCCGGATTGATCGTTTGGGCGCCGCAGGCTTGGGTTGATGGGCGCTGGCATTTGGGCGTGGTGTTGACGGTTGATTCGCGCGGTTGCTGGTCGAGCTTGACGCCGGGTTACAGCGAGGCCCCAGTGCAGGCTAAACGCTTGGCGGGGCCCGTGCTACCAGGGCTCGTGGATGCCCATGGTCACGCTTTTCAGCGAGCCTTCGCTGGATTGACGGAACAACGGTTTCAGATGCGCGATGACTTCTGGGCCTGGCGCGATCGGATGTATCAGGTCGCACAGCGGCTCAGCCCAGCGTTGTTGAAGGCCGTGGCTGCGCAATGTTTTGTCGAACTCCTCGCAGGGGGCTATACCCATCGTTGCGAATTTCATTATTTGCGAGGTGGTTCTGGGATAGAGAGTGATGCCGACGATTGGCGGATGGAGAATGCGCTGATCGAGGCCGCCGACGAGGCCGGTATCGGACTCACGATTTGTCCGGTTCTCTATGAGCGATCGGGGTTCAATTCGTTCGGATTGCAGCCACAGCAGCAGTCGTTTCGCCTGGACGCCTCGGGGGTATGGCGCGTTGCTCAGCGGATTCGTGCCCTCGCGCACGAGCGGGTCTCAGCGGGTTTGGCGATCCATTCACTGCGGGCGGCGAGCGCAGAATCAATTGCGCAATTGGTGCGGCTCGCAGCAGACGTTGATTGGCCGATCCATATTCACGCCGCTGAGCAGACTCAAGAGGTTGACGATTGCCTGGCGGCGACCGGATTGCGGCCGGTGCAGTGGCTGGCCCGGATGAATCTTCTGGATTCGCGTTGGCATCTGGTGCACGCCACGCATACCGACCCTGAAGAGATTGACGCGGTGGCTGCGGCCGGTGCGTCGGTGGTGATCTGCCCCAGCACCGAAGCGAATTTGGGGGATGGCTTGACCGATATGCCACGATGGCTCAAGGCGGGTGTGCCGATTTCGTTTGGATCCGATAGTGAGATTGCACGGGACTGGCGTGAAGAACTCCGATGGCTCGAGTTGGGTCAGAGACTTGTGCGTCGGGAACGTGGCGTCTGTGCTGAGCCGACGACCTGGACCTCGCCCGCCGAACGTTTATTTGAAGGGGGACTGAGTGCCGGTTCTGCTGCCGCGGGCTTGGTGGGGAGCGGTTTGCGCGTTGGCGCCCGGGCGGATTTGCTAGTGGCCGATCCGCTCGACTCAGCCCTACTTGGACTTCCACCTGAGCGAACACTCGATGCGCTGGTTTTCTCGAGTCCAGTGAAGCCATGGCGCGATGTGATGGTTGCAGGGCGGTGGGTTATTCGCGACGGAAATCATCCAATCGCATCGAGAGCGGCCGAGCAGTTCGTGAGCGCGATGAAGGTCATTTGGGAGGAACCGGTCACATGACAACACTGAATCAGCGCCTAAGCCAAACGCTTGCGCGCATCGCCCTGGCCTCCAAACGCCGGTCGATTCTCCGGGTGCCCGGTGCCTTGCTCGCGGCAGGCGCCTGGGGTGAATCGAGTCTCCATGCGCAGACGGTATCCACCAGTGGGCGCCCGGTTCGGCTGGTCGTACCCTACCCTCCGGGAGGACCGCTTGACTTGTCAGCCCGTGCGCTGGCGGAGGCCGCTCGCCCAACCCTTGGGCAGATCATTGTGGAAAACCGATCGGGCGCTGGGGGCAATCTCGGTGCGGATGCGGTGGCCAAATCTGCGCCTGATGGGCAGACCCTGTTGTTGGGAGCGGTTGCTACACATGCGATCAATCCCTGGCTCTATTCAAAAATTCCGTACGATGCCGAGCGCGATTTCATCCCAATCACGTTGATCGCGAACGTACCAAACGTGCTGGTGCTTGAAACGAACTTTGCCAACCGTCACCGGATCGATTCGGTGCCTGCGTTTGTTCAATACCTTCGCGCCCACCCCGGGCAACTGAGCTTCGGATCGGGTGGTAACGGTAGTGCGGGACATCTGGCTGGGGAATTGTTCAAGATGCAGACTGGGACATTCGCGGTCCACATCCCGTACCGTGGCGCCGCGCCGGCCCAGTTGGCGCTGCAGGGTGGCGAAGTTCAGTTTTTGTTCGATAACCTGGCATCGGCTGCACAGCGGATCCGCGACGGCCGGATTCGGGCGCTCGCGATCACAACCCGCCAGCCCTCCAGCGCATTTCCTGAACTCAAGCCGCTGGCGAGCAGCGGGGTGGCGGAGCTCAAAGCCTTCGACATCAGCACGTGGTTTGGTCTTTTTGCGCCCGCGGGCACCCCTTCAGAGGTGATCGAGCGCTTGCATGCAGGATTTACCGGAGCGATGCAAACGCGGTCGTTTCGGGAATTGATGACCACCCTGGCTGCTGAACCGACACCAACATCGCCGGGCGAATTTGCGACCTTGATTGCTCAGGAAAGTCGAAAATATCAAGCGATCGTCCGCCATGCCAAAGCCACCGTGGATTAAATGATGCCGATTGCACGCGATCTCGATTTGGTGTTCCCGGCAACCGTAGTTCCGCCGCTGACTCCGTTCACGGCCGATGGCGCCGTCGACAAAGTCGCACTCGAACGCATGATCAATTACGTCGTCGAAGACTGCGAAGCGACGATGGTGATCGCGGCCGGTGTCGAAGCCCAGGAGTACCAGTTTTTGAGTCTTTCGGACCGCAAAAATCTGATCAAGAGCACGATTGAACTGGTGGGTGGGCGACGGCCGGTTGCGGTCGGCATTTCCCATCCGTCAACTCGGACCGTCCTCGAGCTGGCCGAATTTGCGCAGGAACAAGGCGCTGCAGCGTTGCAGTTGTTGGCCCCAATGAAACCGACCGGTGGGCAACCCCGTCTGAGTGAGCTGGTTCGTTATTTCGAGTTGGTCTTGCAGAGAACGACGTTGCCGATGATGCTTTATCTCAATCCTGGCCCCGGTGCAGACGTCTCGGTCAAGGATACGATCGAACTCGCGAAGCTCGAGGGGGTCGCGTTTGTGAAGGAAAGTTCACGAGACCTGACCCGTGTGTCACGACTCATCGAAGAAATTGAGCATGGCGGGCATGCACACTACTTCACTACGCTGCAGATGAATCTGGCTTCGCTGATGCTCGGCGGCACAGGCGTGACACTGCCACCTCCGGCCGCGTTCATCTCGAACAAGATTCATCGGGCGTTTAAGGCCGGAGATTGGGTTGAGGCAGCGCGCCTACAGAGGCAGTTCACGCTGTTTCCGTCGCGCTGGATGGAATTTGGCCTGGCTGCGGTGATGAAAGCAGCGCTGAATTTGCAAGGCATGGCCCTTGGCGATCCTTATCCGCCTTATGAGCCGCTGCCGCCCGCTGCGCTCGATTCCTTGAAGGCGTACCTCAAGACGATGGATTTGTGATTGTTTAAGTTTTTTGAATCGCTTCTGGATCCCTATCCAGAGCAGGAGCCTGTCCCGACGCCCGCGACTTTTTCACAATTCTTATGGGCGGCCTCGCTCGGGGTGCGAGGCCACATGGTCGCGGTCATTGGCTTAACCGCGTTGATCGGTGCTTTTGAAGCGCTGTTGTTCGCCTTGGTTGGGGAAATGGTCGACTGGATTTCGCTGGTCGAGCCAAGCCAACTCTTTGCAAAACGGGGCCGAGAGCTCTTTTGGCTTGCCGCGCTGCTGTTGGCAAGTGTTCTGATCGTCGCGCTACAGGCACTTTTTAAGTATCAGACCCTGTTCGGTAACTTCCCGATGCGATTGCGCTGGAACTTCCATCGCTTGATGCTTTCGCAAAGCATGAATTTTTATCAGGATGAGTTTGCCGGACGGATTTCGACCAAAGTGATGCAAACCGCGCTAGCCGTCCGGGATGTTTTGCTGGGCGTTGGCGACATCATGGTGTTTGTGGTGATTTACTTTGTCACCATGGTCAGTGTGGTGGGAACGTTCGACGTGCTGCTGCTGCTGCCTTTTGTCCTTTGGGTCTCGCTATATGCCCTTGTGCTTCGGTTTTTTGTTCCAAAGATCGGCCGCGTCGGTAAGGAGCAGGCTGATAAGCGCAGCCTGATGACGGGTCGGATCACCGATGCGTACACCAATATTTCGACAGTCAAATTGTTTTCGCATGCAGACCGCGAGGCGCAGTACGCGCGAAGCGCCATGCAGGAGTTCATGGAAACCGCGTATGCGCAGATGCGCCTTGCGAGCGGCTTTGAGATCGCGAACCATGTTCTTGGAATGGTTCTGGTGGTGTCTACCTCAGGCCTCGTTTTGTGGCTCTGGACGCAAGGCAGTGTGGGGGTCGGGTCGGTAGCGGCTGCGACGGCGATGTCCCTGCGCCTGAACGGAATCTCGCACTGGGTCATGTGGGAGCTGGCGAGCCTGTTTGAAAACATCGGCACGGTTCGGGATGGCATGAATATGTTGTCCAAGCGCCAGACCGTCGTCGACCGGGAACGTGCACCGGAACTCAAGGTCCGTGAGGGGCAAATTCGATTCGAGTCGGTTCGTTTCACCTACGATGACAATCGCAACGTCATCCACGGGCTCGACTTGTTGATCCGCCCCGGCGAAAAGGTGGGACTGGTCGGTCCTTCAGGCGCTGGCAAGAGCACGGTGACCAACTTGTTGCTGCGTCTGTACGACCTCAGCAGTGGTCGGATCTTGATCGACGGTCAGGATGTTTCTCAAGTCTCGCAAACGAGTCTTCGGGCCAATATCGGCATGGTTACGCAGGACACGTCGTTGCTGCACCGGTCGGTGCGTGACAACTTACTTTATGGCCAGCCCAGCGCATTGGAGGCCGAAATTTGTCAGGCCCTGCAGAGCGCTGAGGCGGAGTCCTTTATTGAACTGTTGAGGGATCCATCGGGACGCAAGGGCTTGGACGCCCATGTGGGTGAGCGGGGCGTCAAGTTAAGTGGGGGGCAGCGTCAGCGGGTCGCGATTGCCCGGGTCATGCTAAAGAATGCACCGATTCTGATCCTGGACGAAGCGACGAGCGCGCTCGACAGCGAGATCGAAGCCGCCATCCAGCAGAGTTTGTATCGGTTGATGGAAGGAAAAACTGTTCTGGCAATCGCGCATCGCCTAAGCACGATCGCGGCCATGGACCGTTTGATCGTGATGGATGAGGGGCGGATTGTTGAAGAAGGGACGCATCAAGAGTTGCTCGAGCGTGGCGGTCTTTACAGCCGCCTCTGGGCGCATCAGAGCGGCGGCTTTCTGGCGAGTTCGCCGGTTGCACTCGCCGCTTGATTTGCAGACTCAACGCGGACGCGCGCGACTGCCTGCTCAAGGTTCTCCCAAGGGGGTTGCCCGGGGGCAAAGCGTTGGCGCAGCCACTGAATCAGATCGGTCAGTCTTCGATCGGTCATGCTGTCGCGAAACCCCGGCATGAAACCCGCCTCCACCGAGGCCGGCGCTTGAATTCCATCAAGGATGATCCGAATCAGATTGTCGGGTCGATCACTATAAAGATTAGTATTTAGAGTCAGGGGTACGTTCTGCCCCAGCAAGTGATTCGAAGATCCATCATGGTGACAGCCGCCACAACTTGCTTCGAACTGTCGTTGTGCAGCCCCTGGCAAGGGTGCCCCCTGGGCCGCACGTGCAATCAGGTCACTGGTTTGTTCCTGTCGCGGTGCGCGTGCACCGTCCTGAAGACTGGCTAAGTAGTGCGCGATTGCGCGGATGTCCGCGTCGGGCGCCGGACCCATCGCACGGACGACGGGTGCCATTGGACCTGCTGCCGCCCCGTGTTGCTCGCTATGGCCATGGCGCAGGTAGGCGTAAAACTCGCCTTCGGTCCAGGCAATGGGCGCCCGGTTAAAAGCATCCAGAGCGGGCGCTTCCCAACCGTCAGTGAGAGCGCCACGCAAATAGTGTTCGGTCTGCTGTTCGGCCCCTAGCGCATTGCGTGGCGTATGGCATCCACCGCAGTTTCCAACATGATTCACGAGATAGGCACCGCGGTTCCAGGTCGCGCTTCGCATGGAATCATCGTTCCATGGAGTAGCACGATGAAAGAGACCATTCCAGAGCGCCATCAAGGGGCGGACATTAAACGGAAACCGGAGTTGAGTGCTTGGCACGGGGCCGTGAATGGGGGGTTGGGACATGAACCACCCATAGAGCGCCATCATGTCCTCGTCACGTAGTCCACCAAACGCCGTGTACGGGAAAGCGGGGTACAGGTGATGACCCTCGCGCGAGACGCCTTCGCGCATCGCCCGCTCGAATGCACGGTATGACCAGCGACCGATACCGGTTTGTAAGTCAGGGGTTAGGTTGGTGCTGTACACGACGCCAAAGGGTGTTTCCAGGGGGCGACCGCCCGCATTGGTCGGGCCATCCTCTGCGGTGTGGCAACCTGAACAGTGACCGAGTGCTGCCAGTGCCTGGCCCCGCGCGAGAGCCGCCTCGCTATATCCCGAAAGATCGACCCGCTGAACCGGCTCGATACTCGGTCGCCAGCCGATGAGCGTGATCGCGGCGGTGACCATTCCGAAAGCGACGGCGCCCAAGCGCCCTATGCGGCTGCGCCAGTCGGTACGAATTCCCGGCGCCCGCGCGGGTTGAGAATGGATCGGACCAGACTGGACTGGAGCGGAGGCGATTGGATTCGCGGGAGGTGAATCGGAGGCGCTTGGATCGGTCGCCGACCCAGGGGGCAACAGTGGATTTAGTGCTGCCCGGATAAGCTCGGAGGTGAAGGGTGGTTGCCGAAAGCGAATTCCGGTGGCATCAAAAATCGCATTGGCGATCGCTGCGGTACCGGGCACCGAGGAGGATTCACCCGCGCCGAGCGATGCCTCGCCCGGTCGGGGCATGTGCAGCACCTCGATGACTGGGACCTCTCGAAAACTGAGGATCGGGTAGCTGCCCCAATCAGGCGCTACGACAGTACCCCGTTCGGGATCGGTCTCGACCCGCTCGAGTAGCGCCCGGCTTGTGGTCTGAACGACGTTCCCGTGGACCTGATGGGTGACGCCGGCTGGGTTGATGAGTTGGCCGGCATCATGGCCAACGACCACGCGTTTAACGTGTACCTCCCCAGTCTCGGGATGAACTTCAACGTCTGCGACCCAGGCTGCCCAGGCGGCGCCAAAACCAGGCCAGCGGCTATGGATATAACGTGCATAGGCAAAACCCTGGCCCTGAAGCCAACCGCCTTTCGTACCCTGCAGTTGAGGCTTGTCGTGGGGTTTCCAGTTGGCGCGCTTGGCGGTGGCCTCGATCAGTTCAGTTGCTCTGGGGTCCGCCAGCAATCCAAGGCGATATTGGACAGGGTCAACGCCCGCTGCGGTCGCTAGTTCGTCGATGAAACTTTCGTGCGCAAACGAATTGGGCAGGGCAGAAACGCCACGTAACCAGGAGGCCCGCAGGATCGGCGCCATGTCGTTGACCGTCACGCGCAGGGCCGGGTATTGATAAGGAGGCCGTGCGGTTCGGTCACCCATTTCATAGGCCCGCGCAGTCGGTTCGATCGTTCTTGTGAGTAGTAAGGCCAGGGTCGGCGCACCATTCGATGGATAGCTGGTCTGAAAGTCATAGCCGACCGGTTTGCCATCGGTATCGAGACCCCCCCGAACCTGCATCCACTGCGCAGCGCCTTTGGGGTCCCAGGCATTCTCTTGCTCCCTAGTCAGTTGAACCCGGACCGGTGCACCGACCGCTCGAGCGAGGAGTGCGGCATCGGCTGCGACATCGTCGGCGCCATTGCGGCCATAGCAACCGGAGGCCTCTAGTCGAACCACATCGACCTCGAGGACATCGATTCCCATCAACTGCGCGAGGTCTGCGCGCAGCACGTGTGGGTTTTGAGTCCCCGCCCAGACGCGCAGGCGCGTCGCTGTGGTGTCTACCGCTGGCTGCTCTGCCGGGGACTCTAAGGCTCCCGACGCATCCCAGACCGCTAACGCGCACGACGGGCCGATCGATGCATGCATCTGGTAGGGCCACTGATAGGATCGTTCCAGCGTGATCTCGGCCTGCGCCAGCGCGTCTTCAACCGCGCCTTCGTGAATCAATTCGCGCCGGGTGCTGGGGTTGCTCCGGATCGCGTGAGTGAGGTCTTCCAGCGGTCCCAGTCCGGGCCATGGTTTCCAGTTCACTTGCAGCGTCTTCATCGCGAGTTCGGCAAATTCTTCGCGTTCGGCGACGACACCGACAAAATCCCCCTGAACAACCACGGTACGAATGCCCGGTATGGCGGCGATTGAATTTCGATCGACCGACTCCACGGTGCGGCCGATAAAGTCGCCACTATCGACACCGGCATACGGTGGTCGGATCACGCGCCCGTGCAGCATGCCGGGGATTCGCATGTCATGGACAAACACGGCCTCGCCCATGGCCTTGGCTGGGATATCGATCCGCGGCAGGCTCTGCCCGACGATCCGGTAGTGCTCTGAGGGTTTAACCGGTACCTCGAGATCCAGTCCTAATTCGACATGGCGCCCGTCCAGCAGGGTGGTCAGGTCAACCGCCGGCGCACCCTGTGCCACCAACCATTGCCGAGCCTGTGCGGCAGCCGCGCGAAGTGGTTTGGCATGGATTTGCAGGGACGCGCTTGCAATCGTGGCCCCTTGGTTGGGCGCGAGCGCGGTACTGCCCATCACCAAATGGACTGCAGCAGGCTCGACCTCGAGCTCTTCCGCGACGATTTGTGTCAATGCGGTCCGTAAACCCGTCCCGAGATCGACATGACCATGAAACGCGGTGATGCTGGCGTCGTCCCAGACCGCAATCAGGGGCTCAAGACCCTCGCGCGGATCGCTCGCAACAAAGGCCGGTTGCCCAGGGATCGGCGGAGTGGGCGGCAGCGGCTCGCGAACAATCAGTAGCAGCCCGCGAGCCGACCGGAGGTCCTCGCGGGACCTGACCTGACGGGCCCGAGGCGTCATGTCTGAGCGCTACCTTGTACCGCCGGTTGTATCGCCGGTTGTACCGCCCGTCTTACCGCCCTTTGTATCGCATCGAGAATTTCCAGATGGGTTCCGCAGCGGCAGAGGTTGCCCGCAAGGGCCTGACGGATCTCGAATTCGCCGGGGGTGGGATTGGATCGCAGGAGCGCCACAGTCGTCATGATCATGCCGTTCAGGCAGTAGCCGCACTGCGCGGCTTGCGCCTCGATAAAGGCCTTTTGAACCGGATGGGGTCGACCGTGTTTGGCCAGTCCTTCCAGGGTTGTGATCGTTCTGCCATCGAGTTCAATTGCCGGGATGACGCACGATCGCGCAGCACGGTTATCAACCAGCACGGTACAAGCGCCACACTGGCCCAGTCCGCAACCGTAACGCGGTCCGTTGAGACCTAGATCGTTGCGCAAGACCTGCAAGAGTGTCGCAGCGCGGGTCAACGTCAGCGGATATTCCTGTCCGTTGACTGACAGCGTGACGCAATGGGCTTTCAAAGGATACGCCTCAGAGGCTGAGGTAGTTGCGCCGCGTTGCCTCGTCGGCGGCCAGCGCTGCCATCGACGCCTGATGACGAATCTGGCCCTTCTCAAGGACATAAGCACGATCAGAAACCCACTGAGCGAAATGCAAATTTTGCTCGGATAACAGGATGCTGACGCCTTGGCGCTTGAGTTCCATGATCATGTCGGCCATCTGCTCAACGATGACCGGGGCGACGCCTTCGGAGGGTTCATCGAGAAGCACGAGCAAGGGGTTGCCCATCAGGGTGCGGGCCACTGTGAGCATCTGCTGCTCGCCCCCGCTCATGCGTCCGCCAGCGCGGTTTTGCATCTCTCCAAGATTTGGAAACAACTTGAAAAGTTTGTCGGGCGTCCATTCGGGTGCCGGTGATCCATCGGGGAATTGTCGAGCTGGTTGACGGCCAACGCTTAAATTTTCTAGAACGGTTAGATCGGTGAAGATCCGGCGATCCTCGGGGACGTAGCCCAGCCCCCGGCGGGCCACTTCATGCGGCTGCGCCTGCGCAATTCCCTGCCCCAGGAATTCGATGACGCCGCCACGCCGTGGCACCATACCCATGATGGCTTTGAGCGTTGTGGACTTCCCGGCGCCGTTGCGTCCCATGAGCGCGACGACTTCTCCGCGCGCAACCTCGAGTTCGACGTCAAACAGGATCTGGGCCGCTCCGTACCAGGCGTTAAGGCCCTGTGTTTTGAGCAGGCAATCCGGATTCATGGCGACTCCGTATGCGACTCAAAGGTTCGGCCGCTCCCGAAATAAACCGCCTGCACTTCGGGATGGTCGCGAATGGTTTGCGCATCGCCCTGCGCAATCAGGCGTCCGCGAGCGAGTACCAGAATGCGGTCGGCATGCCCAAACACCACATCCATACTATGCTCAGTAAATAGAATGGCCAGGCCGCGTTGGTGGACAAGCGTGCGGGTCAGTGCCATCAGTTGCAGGCGTTCTGCCGGCGCCATTCCGGCTGTGGGTTCGTCCATCAGGAGCAGTCGCGGTTCGTTGGCCAGTGCAATGGCGAGTTCGAGTCGTTTGATATCGCCATACGCGAGTTCATTGCAGGGGCGGTCCGATTGCGCCTCGAGACCGACCTGACCCAGCAGATCGAGCGCGTCAGCCCGCCGGTAATGGGTCGCACGCCGCCAGAATGAATAGAGTTTGGCATCGCGCGAGAGCAGTGCCATCTGGACATTCTCAGCGACGGTCAAAGACGCGAACGTTTCAGCAATCTGGAAGGTCCGACTCACGCCCATCTGCCAAATTTCGCGGGGCTTGCAGCCGATCAGGTCCTGTCCTTCGAGTAGCACGGATCCCGCATCGGGCCGGAGTTGCCCATTCACCATATTGAACGTGGTCGATTTGCCGGCGCCATTGGGTCCGATCAGGGCCAACACCTCGCCCGCTTTGAGTTCAAACGAAACTTTATCTACTGCGGCATTGCCGCCGAAGGATTTATGCAGGCCGCGGACCTGTAGGAGGCTCATTGCGGGCGCTGCGTGCCAAATCGTTGCTGGACAAAACCGGCCAGTCCCTGCGGGAACGCAAGGACGAGCAACAAAATTGTGCCCCCCAGAACCGCTCTCCAATAGTCTGTGCTCCGGGCGATCGTATCCTGAAGCCAGGTAAAGCTGACGGCCCCAACAATCGGCCCGATGACCGTCTGAACGCCGCCCAGTAACACCATCACGAGGCCATCGACGGAGCGTCCGACCGCGAGGCTATCGGGAGAAATGCTGCCCTTCGAGAACGCGAACAGGCCCCCGGCAAGCCCCGCAAAGAGCGCCGCGATCACGAACCCGGTCCATTGCAATCGTTGGATATTCATGCCAATCGCATCGGCCCGCAGGACGGAATCGCGGCTCGCGCGCAGCGCGTACCCGAAGGGCGAAAAAAGCATTCGGCGTAACGCGTAGATGCCACACCCGGTTAGGATCAGTGTGAGGTAGAAATAAGTCCTCTTATCCTTCAGCCATGGGCTTGGCCAGACACCAGTGAGTCCGTTGCTGCCGCCGGTGAACGTGTCCCATTGGAAAAAAATCGACCACAGGATCTGACCAAAGGCGAGCGTGAGCATCGCCAGATAAACCCCAGACAAGCGCACGCAGAACCACCCAAATAGTGCTGCAGCCAGCGCCGTGATCAGCGGCGCCAGAGCCAGGCTGGCTTCCATTGGGAGTCCGGCGCGCAAAGCCAACAGGGCGGCTGCGTAAGCACCCAGACCGAAATAGGCGGCATGGCCAAAGGAGTGCATACCCGCAGGGCCCATGATGAAATGCAAGCTGCAAGCAAACAATGCCGCTGTCATCAAATCGATCGCGAGGACGACGGTATAGGGCGATTGCGCGGTGAGCCAGGGCAAGGTCCCTAAAACGGCGATGCAGACGATCCAAACCAGTTGATAACGCGACGCCATCAGACGGAGTGGCGCTTCGGCCGTGTTGGTTTGGCGAGTCGGCGCCTGCGCACGCCCCAATAAACCCCAGGGACGGATCATGAGAACGATTGCCATGATCACAAATTCGACCACGAGTGTGAATTTTGAGAACGAGAACGACATCCCGCTCCACTGTACTGTGCCCAGTCCTACGCAGAGGGCTTTGATCTCTGCGATCAAGAGCGCAGCGAGGTAGGCCCCCGGCAAGGATCCCATTCCGCCAACCACGACGACCACAAAGGCGTCGCCGATCGTGAGTAAGTCGAGGCCGAGATTGGCAGGCTCTCGCGGCAGTTGGAGTGCACCCCCTAATCCAGCCAGCGCGCACCCCAGGGCGAACACCGCGGTGAAGAGTCGGCTCTGATGGATGCCGAGCGCACCGACCATTTCACGGTCCTGCGTGGCAGCTCTGATCAACACGCCAAACCGGGTTCGTGTGAGCAGAAGCCAAAGCAGCCCAAGGACCAGCGGGCCCAGAATTATGAGAACGAGGTCATAGGCCGGGAAACGTCGACCCAAAATATCGATCGCGCCAGCCAGGCCCGGTGCTCTGGTTCCGAGCAGATCTTCAGGGCCCCAAACCCAGAGGGCTGCGTCCTTGATCACCAGAACCAGGGCAAAAGTTGCCAAGAGCTGGAGAAGTTCTGGTGCCCGGTAGATTCTTCGAAGCAGAATTATTTCAACGAGTGCGCCGATCAGTCCGGTGATCAGGCTGGCCGCGAGGATCAACCACCAAAAGCTCACGCCAAGACCGATGGCTCGACCGATGTGCTCGGTGAGGCTGTAAGCGAGATAGATGCCCAGCATGAAAAACGAGCCATGGGCAAAGTTGACGATCCGGGTCACCCCGAAGATCAGCGACAGCCCCGCAGCAACGAGAAAAAGGGAAGACGCGCCCGCCAGTCCATTCAGTAGCTGGACCAGAAACCCCGAAAAATCCATGGCGGTCGTTGTCGCGGCGGGCGCAGGCTACTTAGTCAGCCTTTCGAAGTTTTTTTACATCGTCATTGCTGGGTTGAAACGCAGCACCGTCGAGGTATCGATAGTCAACCATGACGCCTTTGCCATTGTCATTTTTGGTTCGACCTACGAAGGCGCCCATGGTGGATTGTTGATCCTGGGCCCGGAAGGTCGCCCTACCAAACGGTGTCTCGATCGCCAGACCACGGAACGCTGTGATGAGCTTCTCGGTTTCAGTACTGTTGGCCTTCCGGATGCCGCTCGCCAAGGATTGGATCATCGTGTAGCCCACAACCGAACCTAGACGCGGGTAATCCTTGTGACGGGCTTGATAGGCTGCGAGGAAGGTCTTGTGCTCGGGCGTATTGATGCCATTCCACGGATACCCCGTTACGATCCAGCCATTCGGGGTCTCTTCTTTGAGTGGGTCGAGGTATTCGGGTTCGCCGGTCAGGAGGCTCACCACCTCGCGACCCTGGAACAGCGCCCGGGTGTTCCCTTCGCGCACGAATTTCGCCAGATCGGCCCCAAACAGCACATTAAAAATGGCATCGGGCTTGGCATCCGCTAAGGCTTGCGTGACCGCGCCCGCGTCAATCTTGCCAAGCGCCGGGGCCTGCTCACCAACGAACTCCACGTCAGGCTGCGCGGCCTTCAGCAATTCTTTGAAGGTCGCGGCGGCCGACTGACCATACTCGTAATTGGGATAAACGATCGCCCAGCGTTTTTTCTTCAGCTTGGCCGCTTCGGGCGCCAGCATCGCGGCCTGCATGTAGGTGGAGGCACGTAGCCGGAACGTGTAGCGGTTGCCGTTTTGCCAGACAATCTTGTCGGTCAGCGGCTCACCTGCCAGAAAAAAGAACTTTTTCTGATTCGCGAAGTCAGCCACCGCGAGTCCGATGTTGGACAGGAAAGTGCCTGCCAGCACGTCAACCTGCTCGCGTGAAACGAGTTCTTCGGCCGCCCGCACCGCATCGCCCGGATTGGCGTTGTCGTCGCGAATGATGAGTTGCAGCTTGCGGCCGTTCACGCCGCCCGCGGCGTTGATCTCGTCGATCGCCAGTTCCATGCCCTTTTTGTAGGGCTCAAGGAATGCGGGTTGTGCTTTGTAGCTGTTGATCTCGCCAATCTTGATCATGGCCTGGGCCGATGCACTCGAAACGCCGAGGTCGGGAATTCCTTGGAGTGCGATGACGACGGCTAGGCTAAGGCCCGCCCGAACCATTTGGCGACGCTTACCCGACGCGGGCGACTGAATTGGGGTCGAGATCAAGTTCATCAGTACTCCAGAAGGTGAATGACCAGAAGCGTTAGCGTAGCCCATCCTGCCCGATCACTTCGCTCGCCTGCAATCCGCCAATACGTGCATGGGGGCGACCGCTGTCGGTAACAGCCACCGCAACGACAATTTCGCGGGCCCGCGGTGCGTCAGCGACTCGTGCCTCAACTGCATCGAAGTGACTGCGCACGAACGCCGCATCTTTGTGTCCGAGCGGAACATCAATCGAGGTGCCGAGTGTTCCCCGTTTTTTTGCGGATGGCACGAGCGCCGCGCCCCGACTCACGGCCTGACGCAAGGGAGCGCCGAGCTTGGGATGAAGAATCGCTGCTGCATGTTCCAGTTCGCCGTCTTCGCCAACGATCGCTGCCTTGCCGTAGCTTTGCGCCTCGTGGGGTTCGATACCGAGCGCTTCGACGCACCGCTGGCCGAGTAGTGCGCCCAACTCTTCGCCGATCTCGATCAGTTGGTCTAAGTTTTGGCTGAACTGTCCAGCATAGGGATTCTGAATCACTGCGATCGCGACTGCGCGCCGGGTCGGCGGTTTGACGGATTCGCCGCCCTCCTGGTGAGTCTCTTCGACCTGGACGATGATTTTGCGCAGTTCGGCTTTCATGAGGTGGTTTCGTAATGCGGTTGGAACTGACCCTGGCAGGCCAGCAGGGCGGAGTGAATCAGGCCGCGGTCGGCAAATGCACGTGCCAGCATGCAGCCGCGTTGCAACGCGAGGCGGACTTGCGCATAGGTGAGTGCCGGAACGTTCACGGTCACCAGTCGCGCGCCCAGATCGGATTGGTCACGGAGGGTGTTTGCAGGCCGACGTTCGATCCGAGAATCGTCGACGTTGACGGCGTTCGCAATCAGAGTCGCGGCTGCATCGGCTTGTGCTGCGGTTTTGGCGAGCACCGTCACGCTATCGGCAATGCCCAGAGAATGACTGCGTCCCTGCCAGCCGCTGGTGGCCAACCCGCGCACCGGCATGTCATGGTGGATTGCCAGCCGCCCATCGAGCGACAGGTCGCGGGCGGGGGAACCCTGGATCGCCCGGGCCAGGTCGCTGACCAGGCCGATTTGGACCTGGGTGTCCGGCGCCAAATGCAGAGCGATGTCGCCGCCGTTGTTGACCCAGGCCCGCGCAATGCCAGGGCGCTGATAGAACTGAATCAACTCTTCGGCAACGGCCCCTGCGACTGCAGCCATGGGCGTAATAAATCCAGACTCGGTCGGACTCGCGACCGCTGCGCAGGCCGCCCACATTCGTCGGGCGACCGGTCCATTAAGTGGATTGACGCGGACGGGGTCGGGTGATTCGGAGGTGTCAAATTCAACCCCTCGCCGCAACAGAGGCCATTCGTCGACCAGGTTCTGCAAAATGGATTCAAAACACGTCCATGCGGCTTCGTGGGCCGCATCCACGGCGGTGGGGTCCCCCTCGGCGGCAATGACGAGATCAATCGGTCCGTGCTGGAAGTGCCAGCGCTGATCCTCGAGCCGTTGTCGCTGCGCCTTCATGGGGAGGCCACGATCGGGGCTGCTATGGGCGGGGCCAGCCGAATGACGGATCATCCAGCGGCCAGGGGTTCAGACCGGGTGGCGGGCGTTCCCAGCGCACGCGGGTGGGTGCGCCATCCGAATGCCACGCCCCATGTTGAATCGTGTCCTCCACGGTTCGAACGTAGGCCATGTGTCCGCCGAGTTCGCGATAGTCGTCCAGGCGCAAGGTAAATTCAATCGGTGCAACGATGGCCGGTGTCGGTACGGTCCCAAAACTGCCTAGCGGCATTCGAGTGACGTCGACCATCAGCGTGATGCCTCCACCCGGCCAGATGAAGACCGGAGCCCCCCCGCAAGTCACCTGAACCAATGATTGCTGGATCGCTCTGGTGAGCAGAATCGGATTGTCGGTCACGCCGGCTCGCAAGCTTCCCCCGGCGCCCCCCAAAAAAAGGACCGAGACGCGCGATGGTTCGCAGTTCTCGCCGATTCGATCGACGACCTCGCGAACGGCCGCCGGCATCGTTTCTGGGCGTGGCACGAGTTTTTCATCGAGGACATACCAGGCGGCATGTTCGCCGGTGGTCGATGTCATCAGCAGTCGAAGTCCGGGTAAAGCAAATTTTGGATTCCACGCCTCGAGGATGGACAAGGGGTCGTCGATGTCGGTGCCGCCCCACCCCGTGCCAGGGTTCGCGACCTGGAAGTAGCGCCCAGGCGTCGATTTTCGGCCCCGAATCCGAATTCCGGTTGGCGCGATGTCTAAACATTTGCCGGCCTGATGTTCGCTCAAGACCCCTGTGATGTGATCGTCCACGACGACGACCTCGTCGCAGAGGCCCTGCCACTGTTGGGCAAAAATGCCGATGGCCGCTGATCCGCAACCGACCCGCATGCGAGCCTCCGGGACGCCGTTGACAATCGGTGCGCACCCGGCCTGCAGCACAACCGTCGATCCCCTGTCGATCGAGACCTCCTCAGCCTGTTGGTTTCCGAGGGCTTCCATGAGCTCGACCGTGACCCGACCCTCTTTTTTGCTTCCGCCGGTGAGGTGATGCACCCCACCGAGACTGAGCATTTGAGAGCCGTACTCGGCAGTCGTCACATGGCCGACGACCTCTCCACGACAGCGCACAGCGGCCTGCTCCGGTCCGAGATACCGGTCGGTATCAATCTTGATCTTGAGGCTGCAATAACTAAAGATGCCTTCGGTCACCACGGTGACCAGGTCGACTTCGCGAGATCGGGACGCGACGATAAATGGCGCGGGCTTGTAGTCGGGATACGTCGTGGAGGATCCGACGCCGGTGACGAAAACGCCGCGCTCTGCCGACGAGAACGATACCGACGGTGATTGAGCGGATGTGGGTGTCGATGTGGGTGCCGATGTCGGTATCGATGTCGGTATCGATGTCTGCGCATCTCTCGGCTCCGTGCGGGGCTTTAAGGGCGACTCCTCGAGGCTGGCGGGAGTCGAGTCCCGACAGAGAAGGACAACGGGGTCGACTCGAACCAGGATGCCGTTCTGATTGGCGTAGCGGTCACAAGCGCCCGCACGACCTTCGGTGATCTGGCAAAGCACTGGGCAGGCATTGCACTCAACCTTGGCGGGAGGCGCATCTTGAGTTAGGTTCATCGCTCTCGATTGAACCTCAGGGAGACGGTTTATGGCAACTGCGGCAGCGGAAGTTCCATCTGGCAAGGTCGTGATCCGACATGTGGGTCTGATGCTTTCTGGCGATATTGATCATCCCGTGATGGATGCCGATACGGTGGTCATCGACGATGGCCTGATTACCGCGGTCGGCTGGGAGCGCGATTGCGATTTGGAGGGCGCAATAACGACGATTGATGCCCGTCAGACCTGCCTGGCGCCGGGGCTGATCGATAGCCACGTTCATCCGGTGTTTGGCGATTGGACGCCGCGACAGAACCAGATTGGCTGGATCGACTCAACGCTGCATGGCGGGGTGACGACGATGATTTCGGCCGGTGAAGTACACCTGCCCGGGCGGCCTCGCGATATTGTCGGGCTCAAGGCACTCGCGATCACGGCCCAGCGGGCATTTCAGAATTTCCGTCCGAGCGGGGTCAAGGTCCTCGCCGGGGCGCCGGTCATCGAGCAGGGAATGACCGAGCAGGATTTCGCCGAGCTGGCAGCAGCCGGCGTCAGCTTGTTGGGTGAGGTGGGGCTGGGTTCGGTGAAGGCCGGTTACGAGGCCGCTCAGATGGTTGCCTGGGCTCGTAAATACGGCATTCAAAGCACCATCCATACCGGTGGCCCGTCAATTCCAGGATCGGGTTTGATTGACAAAGATGTGGTGTTAGAGGCGGATGCTGACGTCATTGGCCACATCAACGGGGGTCATACCGCACTATCAGAGGCGCATGTGTGTGAGCTTTGCGAGCGATCGAGTCGCGCAATCGAGATCGTTCATAACGGAAATGAGCGGGTTGCCTTGGCGGCCGCGCGTGCGGCGATCGAGTTGAAGTGTCCACATCGGGTCATTCTTGGGACCGATGGGCCCGCGGGCTCGGGGGTGCAGCCCTTGGGGATGCTCCGATTGATCGCGATGCTTTCGAGCCTTGGGAGTTTGCCCGCAGAGCTCGTCTTTTGTTTTGCCACCGGAAACACCGCAAGGATTCGCGGGTTGAACAGCGGTCTGATTGAGGTCGGGCGGGCGGCGGATTTGGTCTTCATGGACCGGGCCCAGCATTCCGCGGGCCGCACCCTGTTGGAAAGCGTTCAGCTCGGTGATATTCCCGGGATTGGTATGGTCATGATCGATGGAATCGTGCGCTGTGGGCGCAGTCGTAACACACCACCCGCTCATGAAATTCCGTTCGTCGTCGCTTGAAGCGTGAAGCATCCGTGAATTCGCCCGCCGCGCCCAATGGTCAAAGGACGCGGCGGTGGGGGTGAGTCGGGTTTATTTGGGTTTGTGCGGCGGGACGAACCAGGATTCGTTCGCTTTGCCGATCCACGCGGTGAGCTGCTTTTCAGCTTCTTCGCGAGCGACGCCGTAGCGCTCCTGAATTTTTCCGCTGAGTTGGTCGCGCTGACCAGCGATGCGGGTCAGGTCATCATCGGTAAGCTTGCCCCATTGTTCCTTTGCTTTGCCGGTGATTTGTTGCCAGTTGCTTTGGATGCGGTTCCAGTCCATTTAAAACTCCCAGTGACATTGAAGGCCTCGTGATTCGAGGGCTTCAGTCCCTCAGCATTTGGTGTACCCGGGGCCCATCGTGAACGCCATCTTCAAGTTGCCAGGCATCGCGTACCCGCAAACCCTGTCCAAACCACCAGCCCAGCAGGGGTAGCGCAATCATCGCGGCGATAAAAACTTCGCGGGCCGCGCCCTGATCGATGGCCCAGGCTTCGATGGCGACGCCCACTGATTGGCCGATGAAAAAACAGGCCGCAAACAGGGACACCGAGGTGCCTCGAATCTGGGGCAAGAGCTGCGACGCGTTGGCCTGCAGGGTGTTGTGCATCATGTAAAGGCCGCCACCGCCCAGCAGGCAACCTGCGGCCGCCCATTCCCAGCGTGGGCCAAAGGCGACCATTCCCATCGCGGCCCCGATGGCGCAGCCCCCGACAACCGCCATGCCGCGCTCGCCGAGCGTTCGGATCAGTGCTTTCGAAAATCCTGTGTAAACCAACCCGCCCAGGCCGAACAGCGCCATCACGGCGCCCGCCCAGGTGATGCTTAATTCAAATTCGTCGTGCAGGAAGACGGGGATGAACGAGAGGGTGGCGAAGGCAAATCCACCCTCGATCGCGACCACGGCCAATACCCGCCGCGCCCACCGCAAACGAATCAGCCGCTGGATCTGGCGGACCATGCTGGGATGGGCAGCGCCTGGGGGGCTGTTGCCTGGATTGCCTCGACCGGACACGGCTGCAAGCGACGACGAGCGGCGCGACTGGTCGCGGGTGGCCCATCGAAGGGGGAGGGTGATCGCTAAAAAACCTGCCGCCAAGCCCAGAAACAGCGCCCGCCAACCCGCCCATTCGGCAATCAGCCCGCCGATCCATTGGCCTGCAATCAGGCCCGTAATCGTCACGACCATCAGACGAGAGAGGGCCTCCTGGCGGCGCTCATATTCGAACGAGTCGCCCACGAGGGCGATGCTCAGGGGAATGATCCCGGCGCCTCCAATCCCCGCGAGGGCTCGGCCCAGAGTCATGAGCTCGAGCGACGGAGCGAGCGCAATCATGAGATTGGCGACCGCACAGATGGCGACGGCGACCGTCATGACCCGAAGCTTGCCAAGTCGATCGCCCAGAGGGCCATAAAAAAACTGGAGAGCTCCATAGGCAATGGCGAACGCCGACATGGTTTGGGCCGCGACGCCTGGAGTGACTGCGAATTCTTTGGCCAGTAGCGGCAAAATGGAGTCGCACGCCCGCATCGACATCATGCTGGCAAAGGCGGCAAGGCCCACGAGCACCAAGGCACTCGTGCTGGCCTTTAAGGAATTGGACTCGAGGGGGCTAACCTCTGGGGCCGCTAAGTTAGTTGAACGGGTCAAAAAAGGGGTTCCATGAAATTATCGGTTCTCGATCAGTCCACGGCCTCAAAGGGCAAGACGCAGGATGTTGCGATTCGAGAATCCCTGGCGCTGGCGCAGCAATGCGATGCACTGGGTTATCACCGCTATTGGGTCTCAGAGCATCATAACGCTAGCAATATCGTCGGGACTGCCCCCGAGGTCTTGATGGCTGCGATTGCAGCCACCACATCCCGCATTAGGGTGGGTAGCGCGGGCGTCATGTTGCCGCACTATTCCGCGCTCAAAGTGGCTGAACAGTTTCGGGTCCTGGAAGCACTCGCACCGGGTCGTATCGATCTCGGGATTGGGCGGGCGCCGGGATCCGACTCCTTGACCGCGCATGCGCTAAATCCAGCGCCTCAGCCCGTCGAAGATCACTTTCCCCGCCAGGTTCAGGAACTCCAGCATTGGGTGTCGGGGCAGCCTTTACCGGAGGGGCATCCATTTCGCCGCGTCGTTGCCCATCCGACAGGGCCGACAAGCCCTGACCTCTGGATTTTGGGGAGTTCGGATTACGGTGCCCAGTTGGCGGCGTATTTCGGATTGCCCTATGCGTTCGCGTATTTTTTCAGTGAAGGCACAGGCGTCGAGCAGGCGCTTGCGCTGTATCGGGACACGTTCCGACCCAGTCCAGTCTGCCCGGAGCCTTATGCGACGATTTGTGTGGCGGCGCTGGCAGCCGACAGCGAGGAAGAGGCTCAATGGCAATTCAAAACTCGAGAACGTTCTACGATTGATCGTGAATTTGGCATCCGTCTACCCTTGATTTCTCCGGCCGAGGCCGCTTCAAGGGTTCTCACGCAGGCTGAACGCCAAGTCTCGGAGCGACTGCGGCGCAAAGCCCTGGTCGGTTCAGGCGACCATGTGGCTGAGCGTCTGCAGGAGCTGGCTACTCGATTGGCGCTTGATGAGTTGGTCGTGGTGACCTGGACCTTTGACCCTGAACCTCGCTTGCGGTCGTATGAATTGCTGGCCAGAGCCTTTGCAATGAACGCTTAAAGACGACCGAGTCGGTTGGTGGTAGGGTGCCGAACCATGCAACACACAACCATATTTCGATCCCAACTGCTGACCCGGTTGTTGCGGTCGATTTGTACGGCGATTTTGCGGGCGGATGGTTGGCAAATCGAGGCCGGATTGCCTCCGGGCCTGTCCAAGTGCGTTTTGATTGCGGCGCCCCATACCAGCAATTGGGATTTTGTTTACCTGTTGCTTGCCGCGTTTGCACTTCGATTGAATATCTACTGGATGGGCAAGGCCTCCTTGTTTTGGGGGCCGTTTGGTCCGGTCATGCGGTGGCTGGGTGGGATCGCGGTCAATCGGGAACAGTCTGGCAATTTGGTGGCTGCGTCGGTCGAGGCGCTCAAGAATGCGGAAGGTCCTGTGCAACTTGTCGTGCCGCCCGAAGGTACCCGCAGTCGGGTGCGGCGCTGGAAGACCGGTTTTTACTTTATTGCTGTGGGTGCAGAGTTGCCGATACTGCCCGCCTATCTGGACTTCGGGCAACGGCGCCTCGGCCTCGGTCCAGTGTTCCACCCGACCGGCGATGTCGAGCGCGACATGCCGCAGATCCAAGCGTTCTATGCGCCAATGCAGGGTAAAAATCCGCAGCAGTTTGACCTTGGATCCTCCGGTTAGGCTTAACCATGCAGCGATTTACGATTTCACTTCAGGACGAACTAGCCGAGCAGTTTGACGCCTGGATCGAGCAACGTGGTTACGAAACCCGCAGCGAAGCAGTGCGCGATCTGCTGCGCGCCGAGCTCGAGCGCAATCAGCAGCAGGCCGCCCACTCACTGCACTGCGTGGCGAACCTGAGTTACGTCTATCGATTTGGCCAACGAGAATTGGTCGAGCGCCTTGCCCGTCTACAGCACGATCATCACGATGTCGTGGTTGCGACGATGCACATGCAGCTTGACCATGAGTACCGCCTCGAGACGGTGATGCTCCGGGGCACTACGGCGATTGTGTCAGCCCTGGCGGATTCGATCTGTGCCGAGCGCGGGGTACATCACGGGCATCTCAATTTGGTGAGCGTAACGGAACACCTCTCGCACGTTCATCCGCATCAGGAAGCGCACGACCATGCGCACGACCATGCGCACGACGAAGTGCACCCCGAATCTCATCATCAAGTCCACCGGCATATTCACTTCAAACCGACACATTGATTTTTCGCGCGCGCATGGCGGTAAGAAAGTTTTGATAAACTTCTTACATTGCTCGTTAATCGCGAATCACCGGTGTGAATTTCCATGCAGATTTTGATGCGGACTCAGGCCGCCTTTTCAGGGCGTATTCCGAGTTCCGGCGAACTCGTGGTCATTGCGCTTGTCGCCTTGGGATCGAGTGGGCCGAGCGTTGCACAGCTCGATTCCGTCGAAATTCGAGGTCACTACGACAACGCGGTGGGAACAAGCGATGCCGCGTCCCAGGGCACCATCCGCGCCGAGTTGCTCAAAAGCCGGCCGGCGCAGCGACCCGGTGAAGTGCTCGAGTTCATTCCCGGGATGATCGTCACCCAGCATTCGGGTGACGGCAAAGCGAACCAGTATTTTTTGCGTGGCTTCAACCTGGATCACGGGACTGATTTCGCGACCTCTCTAAACGGGATGCCCGTCAATATGCCAACGCATGCGCACGGGCAGGGGTATTCCGATCTGAATTTTTTGATTCCTGAGTTGGTCGATCGGATCAGCTATCGGAAGGGCCCTTACTTTGCCAATGTTGGTGATTTTGGCTCCGCCGGTGCTGCTGAAATTCAGTACCGTTCAAGTCTTGAGGCGCCTTTCGCGCAGCTGACTTTGGGTGAGCATGGATATCGCCGGGGATTGTTGGCGGGTTCCCGAGAAACCCCTGGCGGCGTGACCTGGCTGGGTGCTCTCGAGTGGATGGGCAACGACGGCCCCTGGACCGTTCCCGAGAACTTGAAGCGCCTCAATGCCGTGTTGACCGCAACGGGCGGGACGCGTGCAGAGGGATGGCAGGCCAGCGCGATGGCTTACGACGCAAAATGGACCGCGACCGATCAGATTCCACAGCGGCTGATCAATGCGGGCAGCTATCTCGGTAAACCCTTCGGACGTTTTGATTCGCTCGATCCGAGCGATGGCGGTGGAACCTCCCGGTACAGCCTTTCAGGTGAGTGGCACCAGGTCGATGACCTCAGCGCGGTCCGGGTGTCGGCCTATGCGATGCGCTATGCGCTCGGACTGAATTCCAACTTTACTTTCGCGCTGGATCGACCGGAAACCGGTGACCAGTTCGCGCAGCGTGATCGCCGTACTGTGTTGGGTTTGAATGCCGTCCAGAGCATTAATCACCAATGGCTCGGGCGCGCGGTACGCAGTGAGATGGGTTTACAGATTCGTCGTGATGGCATTTCAGTCGGGCTTTTCGACACGGCTCAGCGGCAGATCACTGGCGTGACGCGTGACGACACGGTGAGCCAGACCCTGGTTGGACTCTACGGTCAGAGCATGGTTGAACTCACGCCCTGGTTGCGCGCCCTGGTCGGTGCACGGGCCGATCGGATGGACATGCAGGTCACGAGTAAAACACTGGGCGCCAATTCGGGGAACTCGGGCGATCTTCAAGTCTCGCCGAAATTTTCATTGATCGCGGGGCCGTTCGCGAAGACAGAATTGTTCTTGAATACAGGTCGTGGTCTGCACAGTAACGATGCCCGTGGCACAACCGCGACAGTTGATCCGCGTTCGGGTGATCCGGTCAATAAAGTCCCCGTGCTGGTTGCCTCACGAGGCGCCGAAGTGGGTGTCCGAACTGAGGCCGTTCCCGGGTTGCAAAGCTCACTGGCACTCTGGCGTCTGCATGTGGATTCGGAGTTGGTGTACGTAGGCGACGCGGGTGTGACTGAGCCCAGCCTGGCGAGCATCCGGCGTGGCGTCGAATTCAATAACCGCTGGCAGCCCCGGCAGTGGCTCTTATTCGATGCCGATCTGGCCTGGACCCACGCTCGTTTCGATAACGGCGACCGGATTCCAAACGCCGTTGATCGGGTTGGTTCAGTGGCCGCCACTTTGCG
>Ga0214921_10002122_pt1 | contig 32683 bp, 31 predicted proteins | sample LL1505_MetaG_FD_177992 | JGI IMG/M metagenome (GOLD analysis project Ga0214921, IMG submission 177992) | Freshwater microbial communities from Lake Lanier, Atlanta, Georgia, United States - LL-1505 | ecosystem: Environmental > Aquatic > Freshwater > Lake | place: USA: Georgia | collected... | reverse complement strand
GGCCTGATGCATGTCAATTTGGCTGAACAACGCATGCGCCAAAAGGCGCGGAGCGCCAGTGGCTTGGGTCTCAACCAAAGCCACGCCCGTTTCATCGCAAGAAGACTCAATTCCAAGAAATAGCATAGACACGGAGTTTATGCGATGGCGATTGTTGAACTTATAACTCCCAGTTATCTAAGGTTTGCGACAATAGCTACATGGGTATCGGTCACTACATCAAAGAAATTGGACGCGGCAAAGATGGCGCCAAGGCCTTGACACGCGAACAAGCTGCAGATCTATTGGGCCAAATCCTAGATCAAACTGTCAGTGACTTAGAGGTCGGCGCCTTCTGTTTGGCCATGCGCATCAAAGGCGAAACGCCCGAGGAAATGGCGGGCTTCTTAGATGCTGTTCACGTTCGCATGAATACGCTACCGCTGCATCATCTTCAACCGACGGTTGTCATTCCTTGCTACAACGGTGCTCGCAAATTACCCGCACTGGCACCTCTGCTGGCTTTGCTTTTATGCCAACAAGGTGTGCGAGTGTGTGTTCATGGCACACCCACAGAAAACAGTCGCACCACCTCTTTTGAAGTGTTTGAAGCCCTAGGGCACAAAGCTTTGCTGCACATTGACCAAGCGCAGGGTGGTTTGAACATCGTGGCCACCGAGGTCCTCAGCCCCGCTTTGAAGAAGCTGCTTGATGTTCGCCGCGTGGTGAATCTGCGCAACCCCGCACACAGCTTGGTCAAGCTCATGAACCCTTGCCAAGGCTCGGCACTGATTGTGAGCAGCTACACGCACCCAGAATATGCCTCCTCCATGGCCCAGACGTTTCAATTAACGCAGGCCTCTGCTTTTTTGTTAAGAGGCACTGAAGGTGAACCGGTGGCCGATGCGCGTCGCACGCCTCAAATGGATTTCTTCCAGGGCGGGCTGATGCAAACCGTACAAGCCGCACAAGCCGGTGCGCTTCAAAGTATTCCCGATTTACCGAAACCCGATGCAGCAGAAACAGCCTCTTACATTGAAGACGTTTTGAATCAAAAGCGTGCAGTACCTGCACCCATAGCGCATCAAGTTCAACATATTTTGCAAGCCTTGAAATCCTTATGAACCACAAAGATTTGCCCGTCATCAACCCTTCAAATTTCTTAAAGGGTTCATGCACTTTGGTGGGCGCAGGACCTGGCGATCCTGAGTTGCTCACGCTCAAAGCGGTCAAAGCCATTCAAGCTGCCACTGTGTTGTTGGTCGATGATTTGGTGAATGACGCCATTTTGCAACATGCATCGCCATCTGCGCGCATTGTGTATGTCGGCAAGCGAGGGGGTTGCAAAAGCACGCCGCAAGCCTTCATTGAAAAGCTCATGATCAAGGCTGTGTATGAAGGTGAAAATGTGGTGCGCCTGAAGGGCGGTGACCCCTTTATTTTTGGACGTGGTGGTGAAGAGGTCGAACACTTGCGTGAAGCAGGCATTGAGTTGGTGGTGGTCAACGGCATTACCTCGGGTTTGGCAGCCATCACCAGCTTGGGCGCACCCCTGACACACCGAGAGCATGCTCACGGCGTGGTGTTTGTCACAGGCCACGCCAAACAAGGCGATCAAGGTACTGACTGGCGGCAATTGGCCGCAACTGCACGAGATGCCAAACTGACCTTGGTCATTTACATGGGCGTGAGTGGTGCCGAAACCATTCAAATGGAACTGCTGACGGGCCTGCCCGCAGACACGCCAGTTGCCATCATTGAGAACGCCAGTTTGCCGCAACAACGACAAGCCCTGACACGCCTCGATTGCCTGTCTTTGACTTTGCAAGAAACAGGGCTGAAAAGCCCCAGCATCTTGATCGTAGGCAATGTGATTCAAGCTTGCGCAGAAATTTTTAAAACCGAGGCATCTCGCTCTACACTCCCACTGCATGCAAACATGTGATGTGGTGATTGTGGGCGCCGGTGCTGCCGGCCTTTTTTGTGCTGGCGTGGCAGGCCAATTGGGCTTGTCTGTCTTGTTGGTCGACCACAGCCACAAAGTGGCTGAAAAAATTCGCATTTCAGGGGGTGGCCGGAGCAATTTCACCAATCGACTCATCGATATCAGTGCGCCCCACAAGCATTTTCTTAGCCAGAATCCACATTTTTGTCGCAGTGCTTTGTCGCGCTACACCGCGCAAGATTTCATTGATCTGGTGAAAGCTCATGACATCCCTTTTCATGAAAAACACAAGGGGCAATTGTTTTGCGATCGTTCTGCAGAAGATCTCATTCAAATGCTTTTGAAGGAGTGCGACAAAGGCCGCGTCACGCGTTGGCAAGGCTGTGGCGTGAAAGCCATTGCCTCAGAGGGGTCAGGCTATCAATTGCAAACCGACCAAGGCGAAGTCCATGCTGCTTCGGTCGTCATTGCCACTGGGGGTTTGTCCATTCCTCAAATTGGCGCTACCGATTTTGGCTATCGCATTGCCGAGCAGTTCGGCTTGCGTTTGGTCGCCCGACGGGCAGGCTTGGTCCCCCTCACTTTTGACAGCACTGAATGGGCGCCCTATGCAAGTTTGGCTGGGCTGTCATTGCCGGTCAGCATCGAGACTGGCGCCAAAAAATCCCGCATGAGTTTCGACGAAGACCTTTTGTTCACACACCGCGGCTTGTCTGGCCCTGCCGTTCTGCAAATCTCCAGCTATTGGCAAGAAGGCCAGGCTCTTCATTTGAACCTGGCGCCCCAACAAGACATTGAAGATTCGCTCATGCAAGCCAAGGTCAGGTCCAAAAAGCTCATCGCCAACGAGCTAGGGGCGTGGGTGCCGCACCGACTTGCAGACGCTTGGGTGGCCCAAGACCCCCAATGGCAGCGCCCCGTGGCAGAAGCCAGCGACAAAGCCTTGCTTCAATTGGCCCAAAAACTGAGCCATTGGCCTCTCACCCCCAACGGCAGCGAGGGCTACAAAAAGGCCGAAGTGACCCTTGGCGGTGTCGACACCCGAGATTTGTCGTCTCAGACCATGGAATCAAAGCAAGCTGGCCTGTATTTCATTGGCGAAGTGGTCGATGTAACGGGCTGGCTGGGGGGCTACAACTTCCAATGGGCTTGGTCGAGTGCCTTTGCCTGCGCCAAAGCCCTTAAGCAAAAACAAGAAATTACCGTCTGATTGACTGGAAATGGCCACAAACTTAGGGCTATAATCTCAGGCTTTGCTGGCAATCCTCCGTCTGCCAAATACTAGTTCGTGACGGGGAACCCGCCGAAACTGCTTGTAAGGGCTCGATCTTCCCTGTCAATGTCAGTCGGCATAATTTGGAAACATAGACATCCATGACCACCATTCGCGTGAAAGAAAACGAGCCGTTTGACGTAGCACTTCGCCGCTTCAAACGCACCATTGAGAAGCTCGGTCTGTTGACCGACCTGCGTGCCCGTGAGTTTTATGAAAAGCCCACCACAGAACGCAAGCGCAAAAAAGCGGCCGCTGTGAAGCGCCACTACAAGCGCGTGCGAAGCATGCAATTGCCCAAGAAGATGTACTAATTGGTATTTTGCTTCACTCACAGCTTTTCAAAAAGCTGTGAAATTGCGAAGCCCTCCAGGTTCATGGAGTGCGAAGCAAAGCCCGCTGGAGGACGCTCAAGCGGGCTTTTTTACTTCAAGACAGCGTCAATCTACTGAAGGAAACACGATGAGCCTCAAAGACAAAATCACTGAAGACATGAAAAACGCCATGCGCGCCAAAGACACTGCGCGTTTGGGTACCATTCGTTTGTTGCTTTCGGCCATGAAGCAAAAAGAAGTCGATGAGCGTGTGGTGTTGGACGATGCTGCTGTGGTGGCCATCGTCGACAAATTGGTGAAACAGCGCAAAGACTCGATTGCAGCTTTTGAACTGGCGGCTCGTCAAGATTTGGTCGACATCGAAAAGGCTGAGATGTTGGTGTTGCAAGCCTACTTGCCAGCGCGCATGTCGGCAGAAGAGGTGACAGCAGCTGTTCAAGCCATCGTCACTTCCTTGGGTGCCAAAGGTCCTGGAGACATGGGCAAAGTGATGGGCGCCGTGAAAACCCAGTTGGCCGGCAAAGCCGACATGGGCCAAGTCTCGGCAGCCGTCAAAGCCGCACTCGCAGGGTAATTTAATTGGGGTCAGATCAACATTAATTTTGTCAATGGATGGGGCGAGTTGGGAAGGGGGGCATCCTCATACTGGGGTACCAGAAATCGTCAGCCCCCCTTCCCAACTCGCCCCATTCATTGGAAATTAATGTTGATCTGACCCCAATTAAATTTTCGCGCTCATGATCATGGCGCTGCCGATCACGGTCATGGCGCCGCCCCACCAAGCGCCAGCTGCTGGTTGTCTTTTGTAGACAATCCACAAGAGGGGCAGCAACACCACCGGGGCAATCGACGAGAAGATGGCCACCAAGTTGGCTTGACCTGTCTTCAATGCTTGCAGAATCAAAGTCATTCCGATCACCATAGACACTGTGGCACTCAAGGCAGTGTTGAGCAAACTTTTCCAATTGAGCGGGTTCTTCAATTGAGACAAGCCCAAGCCAAACCACAACAACAAAAGATGAGCACCAAAGCTGGCTGTGGCGCGCACTGCTGATGCAGACACCGCATCGATGCCAGTACTCATCAAAGGTTTCATCATCAGGGTGGCAACAGCTTGGCCCAAAGCCGCCAAGAGTCCCATCGCCACGCCCATCCAAAGCGTGCCACGGGTATTCTCCCAAACGTGAGTTTCCTCTTCACGTCGGCCCCACAAAGTGGCCACCATGACGCCCGACACCAAAACGCTGCTGCCCATGAGCGTCCAGCCCCACAGGGATTCACCCAAGAACAACCAAGCGAATAAAGCAGAAAAAAGCGCGTGGGTCGCAAACAAAACACCCGAGCGCCTTGGCCCGAGCCTGTTCATGCAAACAAACAAAGCTGTATCGCCCACCAAGATACCGATCCAACTGGAAACAGAAAGCCATGCGATGCTTTCCAAGCTGAGCTCAGGCCAACGACCCACATAAATGGCAGCAATCCACAACAAGCACATGGCAAAAAACAAACGCCATCGCGTGAATGCAAACGCCCCCATTTGAGAGGCGGCATTGGCAGAGAACAAAGCACCAATGGCCCAACAGCCTGAGGCCATTGCAGCCAACAGCTCAGGCGCCAGCATTAAGAGCCTGCTATCTTCATCCGATTGATCAACACCGAGCCAATGGTTTTGGCACCATAGTTGTAGGCATCTGCGCCTACGGCCTCTATGCCTTTGAACATGGTTTTCAAATTGCCGGCAATGGTGATTTCGTGCACAGGAAAAGCAATTTCACCGTTCTCGACCCAGAAGCCAGAAGCACCGCGAGAATAGTCGCCAGTGACGTAATTCACGCCCTGCCCCATGAGTTCAATCACGAACAAACCTGTGCCCAATTTTTGCAGCATGGCTTGGAGGTCATCGCTAGAGCGCGTCAACTTGGAAGACATGATCAAGTTGTGCGAACCGCCAGCATTGCCCGTGGTTTTCATGCCCAATTTGCGTGCCGAATAACTGCTTAAGAAATAGCCTTCGACGCGACCACCCGACACCACTTTGCGTTTCAATCCGCGCACGCCTTCGTCGTCAAAAGGCGAACTGCCTTTGCCACGCAACACATGGGGGTCTTCAGAAATATCAATGTGTTTGGGGAAAACTTGCTTGCCCATGGAGTCCAACAAGAAGCTGCTCTTGCGATACAAAGATCCGCCACTCACAGCCTGAACAAATCCACCCAACAAGCCAGCAGCCAAAGGGGATTCGAACAAAACAGGACATTCTGTGGTGGGTATTTTGCGGCTGCCCAAACGACTTAACGCACGCTCAGCGGCATAGCGACCTACCGCTTCAGGCGAGGCCATTTGGTCGGCAGCGCGCATGGAGGTATACCAAGCGTCTCGCTGCATTTCTGCATTCTTACCAGGCATGGAAGCAATGGGCGCCACTGACATGCTGTGTCTAGAACTGGCATAACCTCCTCGGAAACCGTGGGTGTGTGCACTGAAGAAATGACTTTGTTGTGCAGACACCCCAGCACCTTCGCTGTTGGTAATGCGTCGACTGGTTTGAAGAGCTGCAGCCTCGCAAGTCAGTGCCAATTTGGCGGCCTCTTCGCTGTTGATGGCCCATGGGTGGAACAAGTCCAACTCAGGCTGAACCTTGGCAATGTCATCTTCATCGGGCAGTCCAGCAGTTGGATCCTCGGCCGTGAAGCGTGCAATGTCGAAAGCAGCTTGAACAGTTTGCCGAATTGCCGCATCCGAAAAATCAGAGGTGCTGGCGTTGCCACGCTGATGTCCCACATAGACCGTCACACCCAAGGACTTGTCCCGATTGCGTTCGACCGTTTCCAATTCGCCTTTGCGCACACTCACACTCAGCCCACATCCCTCAGAAGCTTCAGCGCCGGCATCGGTGGCACCGATCTTTTTAGCGTGTTTCAAGGCAGAATCGACCAATCCTTCAAAAAAGTCGCGGCTATAGCTGAAACCGTCATGCGCGTGATGGGACTTGGAAGGGGCCTTGGCAGTCTGAGGCTTGGATTTTTTGTTCATTTGCGTCGAATTCGTCAAAACAGTCGATTATTTAAAATTCACAGTGACGGCTATGATACTTGCCGTCCCGCCAAAAAGGCTTAAGAGCTCACATGTCCCGTAAATTCAAAAAAGGTTATTTCGTTCAAGGTCAATTTGTTGCCGAAGGCAGCGAACTCGATCTTGAACTCAAACGCGAGCTGAAAGGTGGCGACGAACCCAGCCGCACGGACCTGAAAAAAGAGAGTGACGAGCTTCAAAAGCTAGGTGAGAGTTTATTGGATTTGCGTCCTGATCTCATGGCCAAAGTTGATCTGCCGGAAAAGCTGGTCGATGCTGTAGCCGATGCCAAACGCATCAGCAACTTTGAAGGCAAACGTCGGCAGATGCAATTCATCGGCAAGCTCATGCGCAAGTTAGACGACGATGTCATTGAAAGCGTCAAGGCCGCTTTGCTTGAACAAACTCAGGGGTCGGCTCAAGAAACCTTGCAACTTCATTTGGCAGAACAATGGCGCGACCGACTGATCAGCGATGACGATGCCTGTGGCGAGTGGTTAAAAAATTTCCCTGAGACCGACAGTCAACAACTGCGCGCACTGATTCGCCAAGCTCGCAAAGATGCGCCTGCCATTTCTGCCGCCAGCGTCTCCCAAGGTTTGGCCCCCAGACAAAGTCGCGCTTACCGAGAAATTTTTCAGTTGGTGCGTGCAGAAATGAGCACCGCCTCGCAAGCCAGTTCCTCCAACTCTACTGGCCATTCCAACGACGCCATCGACGAAGAACATTGAGCATTCATCATGACGCTATCACAAGAGAATTCGAACACCCAACATGAGCTCGTCAAAATTGGCATTGTCTCAATCAGTGACCGTGCCAGCACGGGTGTATACGAAGACAAAGGGCTGCCTGCGCTTCAATCTTGGTTAAGCACTGCCTTGAAAAACCCTTTGCAATTCGAACCCCGACTGATACCTGACGAAAAAGAACGCATTAGCACCACGCTCATTGAACTGGTTGATGTCGGTTGCAGTTTGGTCCTCACCACAGGTGGCACCGGCCCTGCCATCAGAGATGTCACACCCGAAGCAACGCTGGCTGTCGCCGACAAAGAAATGCCGGGCTTTGGCGAACAAATGCGTCAGATCAGTTTAAAGTTTGTGCCTACCGCTATCCTGTCAAGGCAAGTGGCCGTGATACGCGCTCAAAGCTTGATCATCAATTTACCCGGTCAACCCAAATCAATTGCAGAGACTTTAGAAGGCTTGAAAGACGCTCAAGGACAAAGTGTGGTGCATGGTATTTTTGCGGCTGTGCCCTACTGCATTGATTTGATCGGTGGCCCTTATTTGGAAACACACGATGAGGTGTGCAAATCATTTAGACCTAAAAATGCCATTCGTGCACCTCGCGTGTAAAGACGGAACCGGCGATCAGTTCATACAAGGTCAGTTGGCCATTATTTGCCAACCAGTTGATTGAGTTTGTCAGCCTCAAAGCTTTCTCGCTTGGCAGCGTGGCCAGGCATTTCAATGCCATGCGGCTGTCCCTGATTGGCATTCATTTTTTCTAGCGCTTGCCAGAGCATGGCAATCTGCTGCTCTTGACTTGAAGCGTTGTCGATCAAACCGCGCATGGCTTGCGACAAAGGGTCGTCGTTTTGCGTGACACCGTAGGCTGAGAAACCCATTTTGGAAGCTGTTGCTTCACGCTGCACGTCGGCCTCTTCTTGAATGATGCGTGCAGGGTTCCCTACTGCCGTAGCGCCAGCGGGAACAGGCTTGGTGACCACCGCATTAGAGCCCACCTTGGCGCCATCTCCCACCGTGAAACCACCTAGTACTTTGGCACCCGCTCCGATGACGACGTCTTGGCCCAGCGTGGGATGGCGCTTGGCACCTTTGTACAAAGAAGTACCGCCCAATGTAACCCCATGATAGATGGTGCAACCATCACCAATTTCAGCTGTTTCACCAATCACAATGCCCATGCCGTGATCAAAGAAAACTCGCTCACCCAGCTTCGCGCCAGGATGAATTTCTATGCCTGTGACCCAGCGTGAAAAGTTGGAGATGAAGCGGGCCAACCACTTGAACCCAGCACGCCAGCACCCATGAGCCCAACGGTGCATGACCACGGCGTGCAGTCCTGGATAGCATGTCAAAACCTCCCAAGCTGTGCGAGCAGCAGGGTCACGGTCGAGGATGCATTGAATGTCGGAATGAATGCGTGCAAACATAAGCTTTTGTCTAAGTCGCTTAGTCTACCTTTTTGCTTGAGCCGTTTCGATCATGGCTTTAGCAACACCTCTGAGAATATGGATTTCTTCGGGTGTGAGGTTCGCACGATTGAACAATTGATTCAATCGCGGCATGAGTTTTTTCGGCGCCTCTGGATCCAAAAAGCCAATTTCAATCAAGGCTTTTTCAAGATGGCCTAGCAGGCCCGCAACTTGAGCCGCATCTGCCAAAGGCGATTCTGGAAAGCTTGCGGCAACGGGAAACCCTCCCAAGGCCAGCCGCCATTCATAGGCAATCAGTTGAATGGCCGCTGCCAAATTCAAGGAACCAAATTCCGGATGGGTGGGAATCGACAAGGCCACATGGCACTTGTAGACGTCTTCGTTCTTCATGCCAAAACGTTCAGAACCAAATAAAAAGCCTATGGAAGCAATAGATTCTTGCGGCTGAGCTTCACCAAGTTTTTCAATCTCTTTAAAAGACTTTGCTTGCGACTTACCCAGCACCCAATCAAAGTGCTCTCGTGGTGACCTTGTAGGGGGTCCAAAATCTCTTGGCGTCATGGCGGTGGCACACACATGAGAGATGCCTTCAAAAGCTTCCTCCAAGGTGTCCACAATGCGGGTCTTGTCTAGAACATCGTTGGCACCACTTGCCCTTTGGATGGTTTCCTCCTTGCGCAAGACATTGGCATAGCGGGGGGCCACCAACACCATTTCATCAAATCCCATGACCTTCAAAGCACGGGCGGCCGCACCCACATTGCCTGGGTGACTGGTTTCAATCAAAATAAATCGTGTTCGCATAGGCGACATTGTCCCAGACCGTGTCGCTCAAAATGACCAAAAACCGGCCCAACGGGTTCAGAGCCCCCTGATTTCATGGGAAAATGCCGCATTCGTTTCTGTCATCGCACAGGGCGCCCTTGTTTTTGCTCTTAAAAATTCATGTCGACCAATCTCCACCCCATGCTCAACGTAGCCGTCAAGGCTGCACGCGCCGCCGGCGCCATCATCAATCGCGCTGCCTTGGATGTGGAGGCTGTTCGAATTTCGCAAAAACAAGTGAATGACTTTGTGACCGAAGTCGACTTGGCCAGCGAAAACACCATCATTGAAACACTGCTGACAGCCTACCCGCATCACGGCATCTTGGCCGAAGAGTCTGGCAAAACACACGGCAACCCTGATGCCGATCACGTCTGGATCATCGACCCCCTCGACGGCACCACCAACTTCATTCACGGCTTTCCTGTTTACTGCGTCAGCATTGCGCTGGCTGTCAATGGCAAAGTCGAACAAGCTGTGGTTTACGATCCCTCGCGCAACGATTTGTTCACAGCCACCAAAGGCCGTGGCGCCTACATGAACGATCGCCGCTTGCGCACCAGCAAACGCACTCAAATGCACGAGTGTCTTATTTCTACAGGCTTCCCTTTCCGCCCCGGTGACAACTTCAACCAGTATTTGCGGATGATGGGCGATGTGATGCAGCGCACTGCGGGCTTGCGCCGCCCTGGTGCTGCCGCTTTGGACTTGGCCTACGTGGCCGCAGGTTTCACAGATGCTTTCTTTGAAACGGGTCTGCAAATTTGGGATGTTGCAGCGGGTTCATTGCTGGTCACAGAAGCGGGCGGTTTGGTGGGCAACTTCACTGGCGAAGCCGACTTCTTGGAGCAAAAAGAATGTTTGGCCGGCACACCCAAAATTTACGGACAACTGGTGCCTATCCTCAGCAAGTACAGCAAATTTGCCAGTGCTGGCGAAAAAGCCTCTGTGCGCACTGCCGATGCCAAAGATACAGAGGCATCTCAGGCACGCCCAGACTCAACGGATAGCCCCTTCTAAGCCATGACTGAAGCGCTCGACCTGAGTGCCCACACGCCCATGATGCAGCAGTATCTGCGCATCAAGGCGGAGTTCCCTGACACCCTGGTTTTTTACCGAATGGGTGACTTTTACGAAATGTTCTTTGAAGACGCAGAACGTGCTGCCGGCCTCATGGACATCACCCTCACCCACCGCGGCCAAACGGCTGGCAAACCCATTGCCATGGCAGGGGTACCCTTTCACTCGGTTGAAAACTATCTGGCCAAGCTCATCAAGCTGGGCGAGTCGGTGGCCATCTGCGAACAAGTGGGAGATGTGGCCACCAGCAAAGGACCTGTCGAGCGCAAAGTGGTTCGAGTTGTGACACCTGGCACCCTCACCGACAGCGAATTGTTGTCTGACAAAAGCGAAGCCATTTTGTTGTCATTGCACATTGCACCGCGCAATGCGTGTGGCTTGTCTTGGCTCAGCGTCACACAAGGTGTATTGCATTTGGCCGAATGTTCGCACGACGAATTGACCGATTGGCTAGAGCGCATTTCGCCCAGCGAATTGCTGGTCAGTGCCAGCATTACGCCCAAATGGGAACAGCAACTTCAGGCCCTGCGCTTGGGTCAACGCGGCCTTCCGTTGTCGCTTACTTTGCGCCCTGACTTTCAATATGAAGCAGGCTTGGGTCACAACAAGCTCATCAAACAACTCAATGTGGCCAGCTTGGCTGCATGGGATGCCGACAAATTAAGCCATGCACACGCAGCAGCTGGTGCCTTGTTGACTTATGCCGAGCACACGCAAGGCAGAGCACTGCCGCATGTGACGCAACTCAAGGTACAAAAGGCCAACGACCTCATTGACTTGCCAACCAGTACAAGACGCAATCTTGAGCTAATACAAACATTGCGCGGCGAAGACTCGCCCACCCTGTTCTCTTTGCTCGACACGTGCATGACAGGCATGGGTAGCCGTCAACTGAAACAGTGGCTGCTTAACCCACCCCGCGATCGACAAATTGCAGTGGAGCGCCTAGCCGCCACTGCCCAGTTGAACGATCAAAGCGCTTCAGCACAAAGCGGCGTCGCCATTTGGAGTCGCTTAAGAGAACAACTCAAAGGCGCCAGCGATGTGGAACGCATCACAGCGCGCATTGCACTCAGACAAGTTCGCCCGCGAGAATTGGTGGCACTCAAAAACGCACTCATCCGTTCGGCCAATTTAGCGCTTCACTTGCAAGAGACGCTAGGGCACCTGTCCCCCACCAAGTTGTTGCACGACATCCATTTCGATCTTCAGCCACCCACAGGGCTGACAGAAATATTGCAGCAAGCGCTCTTGGAAGAGCCGGCCAATTTGATTCGCGATGGTGGCGTGATGGCGCATGGCTTAGATGCTGAACTTGACGAACTTCGCGCCATTCAAACCCATTGCGATGACTTTTTGCTTGAACTGGAAACGCGCGAAAAAGCACGCACTGGCATTTCAAATTTGCGCGTTCAGTTCAACAAGGTACATGGCTTTTACATTGAAGTCACACAAGGTCAAATTGACAAAGTACCCGACGACTACCGGCGCCGTCAAACTTTAAAAAATGCCGAGCGCTTCATCACGCCTGAGCTCAAAGCATTTGAAGACAAAGCCTTGTCTGCGCAAGAACGCGCACTGGCCCGAGAAAAATATTTGTACGAGCTCTTGCTCGACCAACTGCAAAACCACATTCAAGCGCTGACCAAATTGGCGCAAGCCATGGCGCAATTGGATGCTTTATGCACACTCACCGAGCGTGCCACCACACTCAATTGGTGCACGCCGCAGTTTACCAAAGAGCCCTGCATTGAAATCAGACAAGGCCGTCACCCTGTGGTGGAAGCGCGACTGGCAGAGATATCTGGCGGGAGCTTCATCGCCAACGATTGCCTTATGAACAGCAAGCAACGCCTGCAAATCATCACCGGCCCCAACATGGGCGGCAAGTCCACTTACATGCGTCAAGTGGCATTGATTGTGCTTTTAGCCAGCATCGGCAGTCAAGTACCCGCCAGCAGTTGCAGGCTGGGTCCCATTGACGCCATTCACACACGCATCGGCGCCGCCGATGACTTGGCCAATGCCCAATCAACTTTCATGCTGGAGATGACCGAAGCCGCTCAAATTTTGCACAGTGCCACACCTTTGTCCTTGGTTCTCATGGACGAAATTGGCCGCGGTACCTCCACATTTGATGGCTTGGCCTTGGCCAGTGGCATTGCCACGCATTTGCATGACAAAACTCAAGCCTTCTCATTGTTTGCCACACACTACTTCGAACTCACCGAGTTTCCAACCACTCACCATGCCGCCTTGAACATGCATGTAGGCGCCACAGAGTCGGGCAATGACATTGTGTTTTTGCATGAGCTCCAAGCAGGGCCAGCTAGCAAGAGTTATGGCGTCCAAGTTGCAAGGTTGGCTGGCATGCCCACAGCTGTTTTGAACCATGCGCGACACACCTTGACGGCATTGGAGGCTGGCGCCAACGAAAACCGCAAACAGGTCGATCTGTTTGCACCGCCACCGGCATCAGAAATCGCTGGCCCATCTGCCCTAGAAGCCGCCTTGAATCAAATCGATCCCGATGCGCTCAGTCCTCGTGAAGCTTTAGAAGCCCTTTACAGTTTGCAGCGCGTCTTGAAGCGTTCTGAAAATTAACACCCCTCATCAAGGACATCTGATGACTTATTGCGTTGCCATCAAAACCAGAGCCGGTCTGGTATTTTTATCCGACTCACGCACCAATGCCGGCCTGGACATGATCAGCACTTACCGAAAGATGATCATCTATGAAAAAAAGGGCGATCGTTTCATGGTCCTCCTCTCTGCTGGCAACTTAAGCATTTCTCAATCAGTGCGCGAAATGCTTCAGGTTGAAAAAATAGTCGACCATCCCGATGCTGAACCGATCACCATCTGGAATGCCAAAAGCATGTTTGATGCGGCACGCGTCTTAGGATCTGCGGTCAGACATGTTCACGAGCGCGATGCCGCCGCTTTGAAAGCAGGTGGTGTTGACTTCAATGTCTCCATGATTTTTGGCGGGCAAATTAAAGGTGAAGGCATGCGCCTTTATCAAATTTACTCGCCTGGCAATTTCATTGAAGCTACCGCTGAAACTCCCTACTTCCAAATTGGTGAGTCCAAATACGGTAAGCCTGTATTGGACCGCGTCATCACCCCCCTCACACCCCTAGATGAAGCAGCCAAGTGCGCATTGGTGTCCATGGACTCTACCCTGAAATCAAATTTATCCGTGGGCTTGCCACTTGACATGGTGGTGTATGAGGCCGACAAACTCGAAAGCGACCGCGTTGTTTGCGTCGATGAGCAAAATCCTTACTTCAACATGCTGCGCGATAACTGGGGCAAAAAACTCAGAGAGATGTTTGACAGCCTAGAAGACCCGGTTTGGAACGGCGAGGCAACCGACATTCCACTCAAAAAATCTGGCAAGCATGCACCCTTGAAAAAGATTTCTACACCTGAAGAAAAATTAATTTGATGAACAACATCATTTTTTCTCACGGCAATGGTTTTCCTGCCAGCACTTATCGCAGTTTGAGCAATGAATTAACACGAAGAGGTTTCAAAGTCTCTTCCATTGAAAAGTTTGGCCACAATCCCCAATTTCCGGTCACCAGCAATTGGCCTTTCTTGGTCCAAGAACTTGCAGATTTTGCAAAACAAACTGCAGATGCCTCTGGCGAAAAGCCCTACCTGATTGGTCATTCACTGGGCGGACTTCTCAGCCTCATGTGCGCATCTAAGCACCCTCACTTGGCGGCTGGAGTGGTTCTTCTTGACTCACCCGTGGTGGGCGGCTGGAAAGCCAGCGCTCTCAATTTGGCGAAAAAGACAAACTGGATTGGCTCCGTCAGTCCCGGTCGCATCAGCAAATCGCGTCGACAACACTGGGCCAACATCGAAGCGGTGATTGAACATTTTCAACACAAGCGTGCATTTGCACACTGGCATCCCGATGCACTGAGAGATTACGCGGAATTTGGCACGCGAGTCGAGAACGGCGAGCGTGTTTTAAGCTTTGACCGCACTGTTGAAACAGCCATTTACAACACTTTGCCGCACAACTTGTCTTCGATGCTGCAGCGACATCCGATCAAATGCAATGTGGCATTCATTGGCGGTACCCACTCACGGGAGATGCGCCTTGTGGGCACCGAATTAACTGACAAGGTTTCCAAAGGCAGAGTGATGTGGCTCGATGGCTCTCACTTGTTTCCCATGGAAAAACCAATTGCAACAGCGGCAGCCGTAGAAGCGGCATTGCGAAATATGGGCGCGCTTTAAAAGCTTTCAAGGCACTTTTACGGCGCCCATGTAACCAAGCCCGTCCAAGCGGTGGCCAACACCACAATGCCAAAAGCAATTCGGTACCAAGCGAAGATTTCAAAGCTGTGACTGGCGATGTATTTCAGCAACCATCGCACACAAATCCATGCACTGACAAATGAAACCACCAGCCCAGTGGCAAACATGGGAATATCATCCACTGACAACAGTGCGCGTTCTTTGTAAAGACTGTAGACCCCTGCGCCAATGAGTGTAGGGATGGCCAAAAAAAATGAGAAATCGGTGGCAGCTTTGCGCGACAAACCGAGCAACATGCCGCCAATGATGGTGGCACCACTGCGACTGGTACCTGGAATCATGGCGAGGCACTGAACCAGTCCGACCATCAATGCGTCGCGCCCTCGCATATCTTCTACAGCACGGATTCGAACACTGGAAGGTGGCCTTCTCTCTGCCCACAAAATGATGACTCCACCCACGATGAATGTGGTGGCTACGACCCATGGCGTGAACAAATGTTCCTTGATCATCTTGCCAAAGAGCAAGCCCAAGATCACGGCGGGTATAAAACCCATGAAGACGTTGAGAACAAAGCGCTGCGCCTCAACTTGGTATCTGAATGCTTTGGCCGTGGTTCGAATTTTTTCCCAATAGACCAAGATGACTGCAAAGATAGCGCCAGTTTGAATCGCAATGTCAAAAACCTTGGCTTTCTCATCGTCAAACCCAATCAAAGCCCCTGCCAATATCAAGTGGCCCGTTGATGAAATGGGTAAAAATTCGGTCAAGCCTTCGACAACACCCATGAAAGCGGCTTTGGCCAGCAACATTAAATCCACCAGTGCTCCTTAGTTACCCCTTAATTATCACCCCAGAGAGGGCTCACTTGAGGCTGTCTGGCTCTAAAATCGCGGTATGAGAACAGCCAACGACACATCGACAGACGCCCCACAGGACGCCCACAAGGTCAGTAATTTTTTGCGTCAGATCATTGAGTCTGATTTGGCCAAGGGCACCTATGCACAGCGCCAATGGGGCGGCTCGCCAGGCGATGCTGCACACCATGCAGCAGGCAAACCCGACCCTGCCAAAATTCGCACCCGTTTTCCGCCTGAGCCCAATGGCTATTTGCACATCGGTCATGCCAAAAGCATCTGTCTCAACTTTGGCTTGGCACGCGACTATGACGGCGTCTGCCACATGCGCTTTGACGATACCAACCCCGAAAAAGAAGACACCGAGTACGTCAACTCTATTCTGGACGCCGTGAAGTGGCTGGGTTTCAATTGGGATGCCCATGGCACTTCTCACCTGTATCAAGCCAGCGATTACTTCGACTTCATGTACAAGGCTGCTGAGTTTCTCATTCAAGCGGGCTTGGCCTATGTTGATGAACAATCAGCCGAAGACATGCGCGTCAACCGGGGCGACTTCAACACACCAGGCAAAGACAGCCCCTTTCGTTCGCGCACACGCGAAGAAAATTTGAACCGTTTTCGCGAAATGCGAGATGGCAAGCTTGGCGATGGCGCAGCCGTCCTTCGCGCCAAAATTGACATGGCATCGCCCAACATCAATTTGCGCGACCCTGCTATCTATCGAATCCGCAGAGCCACCCACCACAACACGGGTGATACTTGGTGTATCTACCCGATGTACACCTTCGCTCACCCTATCGAAGATGCGCTAGAGCAAATTACGCACAGCATTTGTACGCTTGAGTTTGAAGATCAACGTCCATTCTACGATTGGCTGCTGGCTCGCTTAAGCGAAAACCATGCTTTGTCGGATGGCAGCACATCACCTGCTTTGCTGGCACAACCCAATCCCAAACAATACGAATTTGCCAGGCTGAACCTCACCTATGTGATCACCAGCAAGCGCAAGCTGGCTCAATTGGTCAGTGAGGGCAAAGTCGGCGGCTGGGACGATCCCCGCATGCCCACCATCGTGGGTCTGCGCCGCCGCGGCTACACACCCGAAAGTTTGCAACTTTTTGCAGAGCGCATTGGTGTCACCAAAAGTGACTCATGGATTGACTACAGCACCTTAGAGGGTTGCTTGCGCGATGACCTTGACCCCAAGGCTGAGCGCGCCATGGCCGTCCTCGACCCCCTTCAACTCACGATCACCAATTGGGATGACTTAATGGGCAAAGACACACTAGAGCCTTGTCATGCCCCCGTCCATCCTCATCATCCAGAGCTTGGCCAAAGAAAATTCAAATTTGGAAAAACGCTTTGGATCGAGCGAACAGACTACGAAGACACGCCGCCCAAAGGCTTCTTTCGAATGTTTCCAGGCAACAAAGTTCGTCTGAAATATGGCTACGTTGTTGAGTGCACAGGCGCTAACAAGGATGCCCATGGCGTGGTCACAGAAGTGCTTGCGAATTTAATCCCTGACACCAAAAGCGGCACACCAGGCTCTGACAGTGTCAAAGTGAAAGGCGTCATGACTTGGGTGTCCCAGGCTGATGCCGTTTCAGCTGAAGTGCGCTTGTACGATCGACTGTTCACAGAAGCTCACCCTGATGCGGGTGGCAAAGACTTTTTAGCCAGCCTCAATGAAAACAGCCTGAAAGTCATCACGGCCTTTGTCGAGCCTTCATTGGCGCAGAGTGCACCAGATGCAAAATTTCAATTTGAAAGGCATGGTTACTTTGTGGCGGATCGCATTGACCATAGCGCCAGCAAGCTGGTCTTTAACCGCAGTACAGGTCTGAAAGACACTTGGAGCAAGTGAACTTAAAAGGGCAACCGTGAAATGGATTGCGCCTTTTTTGCAGCGCCCGTGTCAGGCCCCTAAGGCAGCTGAGAACAAACCCAGAGTACACAAAAAGCCGACAAACCAAGCAACTGAACGCAGCTTGTCTTTGTCAATGACATACCAGGCAATGTAAGCTACGCGTGCTGCAATGAAAACAGCAGCGTAAGTGTCAATGCGCGCTTGCGGGACCTGGGCTTGTATGGCCACCAAAATACCAATGGCAAAAAACGGAAATGCCTCAAAGCTATTGGCCTGAGCCGCGTTGGCCCGGGCTCTGTAGCCCGTTTGTTTTGCCAACCACTCTCGCGGATTGTGGTTGTCGTAATTTCGTTGACCCGCCTTAGCGATCCCGGCACAAACGATTGGCATCAAGCCTGCCACCAACACAGAAGCAATTGCCACACTCATACTGAGATCTCTTTCGAAAATTAAACAATCTTGACACTCAAGTTGGGCAATCGATCAATGTGCATCTCAATCAAATCACCTCGAACGACAGGTCCTACATTCTCTGGCGTACCAGAATAGATGATATCGCCAGGGAACAACTCAAAGGCTTCAGACAACTTGCTGATTTGTTCAGCAACTGACCATATCATGTTCTTGAGGTCGGAGTTTTGCTTGACCTGCCCATTGACCTTCAACCAAATATTGCCCTCTGTAAAGTGACCGATAGAGGCCAATTTATGCAAGGCCCCAATGGGTGCTGACATGTCAAAACTTTTGCCAATTTCCCAAGGTTTCTTCTCATCACCCATGGCGCGCTGCAAATCCCTGCGAGTCATGTCCAAGCCCAAGGTATAGCCCCAAACCAATTCCAAGGCCTTGGCCACGGGAATATTCCGACCGCCCTTGCCCAAAGCAGCAACCAATTCTGCTTCGTAGTGGTAGTTTTTAGTGAGCGGTGGATAAGGATGATTGGCGACTGTACCGGCAGCCACATACTGGATGGCATCCGTGGGTTTCTGAAAGAAAAATGGCGGTTCGCGTGTGGGGTCAGAGCCCATTTCACGAGCATGTGCCGCATAGTTTCGGCCAATACAATAAATGCGTCGAACTGGGAACATTTCGTCGGATCCGACGACTGGGATATAAACTTGTGGCACGTCAAAAGGGGTCTTGACCTTTTGTTGGGCAATCCCTGGGGTTGCGCAGCCTAAAAGGGCTCCTGTGGACATCAAGGCTGAGCCTTGGAAAAAATTCCGACGATCCATGCTGTGTTCTCCTTTGAATAAAGTCCAAAATAGTATGCACGAAGCCCTAAACTCAGGCATTGGCACAATCCCCAGTCTGGTCACTTAGAATTTGGGTTTATTCGGTTCCGCACAGGAAATCTTCATGTCTTTGCATTCGATTCGCGCTTATCTGCTGGTTCTGGCCTCTGGCCTATTTTTAGCAGCTTGTGGCGGCAACTCCACTTCTTCAACACCACCCCCCCCTGTCGGCGGTTTGAGTGTGGCCGCTGGGGACAGCCAAGTCACTGTGAGCTGGAAAGAAACGCCAGGCGTTGAATATTGGATTTTTGCGGCCCCCAACAACCCCACACTGAGCTTGAGCAATTGGCTTTCTACAACGGGTTCTACCTACAGACTCAAGGTCACATCACCCTATGTCGTTTCTGGCTTGACCAACGGAACACCTTATTCATTTTTTATGACCGGCAGATACAACAGCGGTCCTGGCGGAGAGGCGACACCGACGGTTGCTGCCACACCCCGCTTGGCTGGTGCTGAGTGGTCGGCTTCAAGCACATTGAACACAGGTACGCCAACAGGCCTCACATTTGGGAGCTACATAGACACCGCCACCAATTCAGTGCAATACACGTATTTGGCCGTTGGCAATGGCGGCAAAATGTTCCGCGCTGCAGACTTGAACACTTGGACAACCATCACGCCCGTTGTCAGCGCTAACCTTCATGCTGCTGATTATGGATTTTCCAAATTCATCGCAGTGGGCGCTGGCGGTAGTAGCATTTACAGCAGCGATGCCAAAACTTGGACACAGTCCAGCAAAATCACCACGCAGAATTTGAATGCCATTGCCAACAATGGCGGTTTGGCCATTGCAGTCGGTGACAACGGCACTGTGCTGACCAGCAAGGACGGCATCACTTGGACCTTGGCCACAACGGTGCCCACTTCAAACAACTTGTATGGCGTTTCATATACAAGCGCTGGCACGTGGGCCGCTGTCGGTGCTGGCGGCACCATCCTCACCAGCGGTGACGGCTTGAATTGGACAGCCCAAAACTCTGGCACTCAAGCTGATCTGAAAGCCTTGGGTTCAATCGCAACCGTCACAGCCGGCTTAACAAGCCATCAATTCATTGCTGTAGGGGCCAATGGCAGCATTTTGAGCAGCCCCGACGCCATCACATGGTCTGCTCAAAGCGCCAATACCAAAGCCAATTTCAACGCCCTGTCAACGGCCAATCAATTCTTGGCCGTTGGTTCAGGCGGCACGATCGTGACCAGTTTGGATGGTATCAATTGGAAATCTCAGACCAGCCCATCTACCGCCAATCTCACCTATTTGCTCAGAGCGCAAAATACCTACATCGCCGTCAATAGCTCGGGTGGCATCATTTACTCCAAATAAGATCTGGCTGAAGCGCCATCTCTTTTGATCAAAAAAAAGGCCTTCATCTGAAGGCCTTTTTTGATGCATTACCCTTCAATGTGCAGCTCTTGAATTTTTCTAGTGATGGTGTTGCGACCAATACCCAACTTCACAGCCGCTTCAATGCGGCGACCGCGAGTCGTGGCCAAGGCCGCTTGAATTAACAAGGATTCAAAGCGTCGTGAGAGAACATCCCAGACATCTTGGCGATCTGTTCCCAGCAATTGCAAAGCTTCCACTTCCAGTGCACTCTCCCAACCTGCATGCGAGCCTAAATTAACCAAGGCTGAAGAGGGGGGTGCTGTCAACGTAGCCGAAGCAGTTGTAATCTCACTTGTAGGAACCAAATTTCCCACTGAACTTGCAAGCTGAGGACCTGCATTCACAGAACTGCTAGGCGACAAAACTTCTGGCGGCAAATCCTTTGCTTCAATCATTTGGGCAGGGGCCATCACAGTCAGCCAATGGCAAATATTTTCAAGCTGGCGGACATTGCCTGGAAAGTTAAATTGACCCAAAATTTCAAGCGCTTGCTCTGAGATTCTCTTGGGCTCAACCCCCAATTGTTGTGCACTTTGCAACAAGAAGTGCTTGGTCAATACCTGAACATCTTCTCGACGTTCACGCAAGGCTGGCAAACGCAAACGAATGACATTCAGGCGGTGAAACAAGTCCTCTCGAAACACACCATCTTTGACCCTTTGCTCTAAGTCTTGGTGAGTCGCCGCAATCACACGAACATTGGCCTTCACTGCACTGTGCCCACCCACCCGGTAAAAGTGGCCATCTGAAAGGACCCTCAACAAGCGCGTCTGAAGGTCAAAAGGCATGTCGCCAATTTCATCTAAAAAGAGGGTCCCGCCTTCTGCTTGTTCAAACCTGCCACGCCGCGATGTTTGCGCTCCTGTGAATGCGCCACGTTCGTGACCGAAGAGTTCACTCTCCAAAAGGTCTTTTGGAATGGCCGCCGTATTGATGGCCACAAAGGGGCCATTGGCTCTGGGAGAGTGTTTGTGCAAAGCTCGCGCGACAAGCTCCTTACCAGATCCAGACTCACCAGTGATCATGACCGTCACATTGCTTTGTGAGAGTCGACCAATGGCTCTAAAAACATCCTGCATGGCGGGTGCTTGACCCAGCATCTCTGGCGTTGCCGCCATGAGCTCCTCAGCCACTTCTTCGCGCTGACTTTCTTCCAAAGCGCGTCGAATCAGCTCAATGGCCTTAGGCAAGTCAAACGGCTTAGGGAGGTACTCAAAAGCACCATTTTGAAAGGCTGAAACAGCACTGTCCAAATCAGAAAAGGCGGTCATGATGATGACGGGCAAGGCAGGGAGCTGTTGTTTAACTTGCGTCAACAAATCCAATCCCGATCCACCGGGCATGCGAATGTCACTGACCAAGACCTGAGGGCCTTCGCTGCCGTCCTCTTTAGCCAGCGCTGCAAGGACTTCACGCGGATTGGTAAAGCTACGGGTACTCAAACCTTCACGAAGGAGTGCCTTCTCTAAGACGAATCGGATGGATTGGTCATCGTCTACGATCCAGATAGGCTTCATGTGACTTAACTTTCTCTAAAAAGAATGCGCCGTCTGCAATCAGATCAGGGCAACGGAATCAAAATTTTAAAATCTGTTCGACCTGGCACGCTCTCACACTCAATCATGCCGTGGTGCTGCTGAACAAAGGTCTGCGCCAAAGTGAGACCTAAGCCAGAGCCGCCCTCTCTTCCAGAAATCAGTGGGAAGAAAATTCGGTCCTTGATCGAGTCTGGAACACCAGGCCCGTTGTCAATCACATGCAATTCCAATGCCAGTCGATAACGCTGTTTGCCAAATGTCACTTGTCGGGTAATTCGCGTCTTAAAAGTCAGTTGCGCATCGCCCTCCATCACTCGATCTGACAATGCCAGGGCTGCGTTGTGAGCAATGTTCAAAACGGCTTGAATCAGTTGCTCCCTGTCACCCCTGAATTCAGGAATGGAGGTGTCATAGTCCCTGACCACGCGCAAGCCTCTTGGGAACTCAGCCACGATGAGTGAGCGCACCCGCTCACAAACCTCGTGAATATTGACATCCCCCACCAGGTGGGGCCTGCGATGAGGTGCCAACAAGCGGTCGACCAATGTTTGCAAGCGATCGGCTTCTCGAATGATGACCTGTGTGTATTCAGTCAGCTCTTTAGACTCCATTTCCATTTCAAGCAGTTGTGCAGCGCCTCGGATTCCGCCCAAGGGGTTCTTGATTTCATGCGCTAAGTTTCGAATGAGCTCTTTGTTGGCTTGAGCTTGATCAAAGAGTCGCTCTTCACGGTCCTGCCGAGTTTGCTGTTGAATGGGCAGCAATTCAATGATCACTTGCTCGGCTTGATCCGATTGCGCCACGATCACGTGAACCGGGAGCGTCTCTTCCGGGTTAATGCGCAACAACTCAGCGTCGTAACGCAAAGCTGCAAACTCATTGGCCTCGGCACCGGAAAGTGCATGCAACAAGGGCTGAGGATCTGAAAAGAAATTCAAAAAAGACTCGCCCGCCAAACTTCTTCTGGACTGTCCAATCACATCCTCTAATTCGGAGTTAACAAAAACAACGGTGCCATTGCTTTCCAAAACCGCGATGGGGGTGGCCAACCAATCGAAAGCTTGAAAGCGTTGGTGATGAGACGCCTCTTTCAGTTTCATCCTTAGATCTTGTGGTCCAGTTTGAGAGAGAGACCTCAATTTGGTTTGATTTGATGGTTTGGGCATCTGAAGTTCACTTGGTTTGCACAGAGACCAAGTTGGAAGAATGACGGGTTAATTCTCTTTTCAAGGCCAGCAGGTCACGTGACATTCTCTCAATTTGAGTTTGCATTTCAGAAGCACGGCGCTTGTATTGAGCACTCTGCAAAGACTCGCCCTCTTGCAGAACGGGCTGACCCCCATTAAAGAGCCGCACCATTTCTGCGTGTCGGTTGCTTAATTTTTGCCACTCATCCTCCAAAATAGTGCGAGCTTGTGCATTGCGTTGGTGCGCATCTTGCGGTTTGTTGGCGGTGCTGAAAATTCGATCAGGTGCAGTGTCGGTTGGCGTCAAAGATGACTTCTGAGGCAGCCCATTTTGTACGCGAGTTCCATCAATTTGAGTGGGACTTGAAATCAGCAACTTCTCGCATTGGCCAGGATCAAGGGGCTGATTGGTAATTTCTTGACCACACCTGTAGACCGTTTGTTCGGAAACAGCAAAGCCTGTGCACAACGACATTGCAATGAACAATGTATGTCCATGAAATTTCACCGATCGAAAGCCTGCAGTCATGTCTCAAAAATCTTTCGTGAATGAAAAAGGACGGCCTGAGCCGTCCTTTTCGGGGTCGGGCTCAGGTGCCCTAACTCGCTGCAAATTACAGTGAGTAGTACATCTCGTATTCGATGGGGTGCACGGCTTGACGGAAGCGTGTGACTTCACCCATTTTCAATTCAATGTAAGCGTCGAGCATGGAGTCAGTGAACACGCCGCCTTTTGTCAAGAAGGCACGGTCTTTGTCCAAATACTCGAGGGCTTGGTCCAAGCTGTGGCAAACGGTTGGCACCAATGCATCTTCTTCGGGAGGCAAATGGTACAAATCTTTGGTAGCAGCTTCGCCTGGATGGATCTTGTTTTCCACGCCGTCCAAACCAGCCATCATCAATGCTGAGAAGCAAAGGTAAGGGTTGGCCATTGGATCTGGGAAGCGCGCTTCAATGCGGCGACCTTTGTCGGACGCAACGTGAGGAATACGGATAGAAGCGGAACGGTTGCGGCTAGAGTAAGCCAGCTTCACAGGCGCTTCAAAACCAGGCACCAAACGCTTGTAGCTGTTGGTGGTAGGGTTGGTGATAGCGTTCAAAGCACGAGCGTGCTTGATGATGCCGCCGATGTAGTACAGGGCAAAGTCAGACAAACCTGCGTAGCCATTGCCAGCGAACAAGTTTTTGCCGTCTTTCCAGATGGACTGGTGCACGTGCATGCCGGAACCGTTGTCGCCGACCAAAGGCTTGGGCATGAAAGTGGCAGTTTTGCCATAGGCGTTGGCCACGTTCCAAACCACATACTTCAATGTTTGAGTCCAGTCAGCGCGCTGTACCAAGGTGCTAAAGCGTGTACCGATTTCATTTTGACCTGCGCCAGCCACTTCGTGGTGAAACACTTCAACAGGAATGCCCATGCCTTCAAGAATCAAAGACATTTCAGCGCGCATGTCTTGCGTGCTGTCAACGGGAGGCACTGGAAAGTAACCACCTTTGACGGTAGGACGGTGACCACGGTTGCCACCTTCCATTTTGGTACCTGTGTTCCATGGCGCTTCGTAATCGTCAATCTTGAAGAACGTGCCGGACATGTCGCTGCCGAAACGAACGTCGTCGAACAAGAAGAATTCTGGCTCGGGTCCGAAGTAGGCTGTATCGCCCAAACCAGATGCTTTCAAATACGCTTCGGCGCGCTTGGCGATAGAGCGTGGATCGCGATCGTAGGCTTTGCCATCACCTGGCTCCAGCACGTCGCAGCCCAAAATCAATGTTGTTTCTTCGAAGAAGGGGTCGATGTTGGCCGTCATGGGATCTGGCATCAACAACATGTCGGAGGCTTCGATGCCTTTCCAACCGGCAATGGAAGATCCGTCGAATGCGTGTCCGTCTGTGAACTTGTCTTCGTCAAAGTGGGAAATTGGCACGGAAACGTGCTGCTCTTTGCCACGGGTATCGGTGAAGCGGAAGTCAACAAATTTGACTTCATTGTCTTTCACCATCTTCATCACGTCTGCGACGGTCTTTGCCATCAAATTCTCCTAAGGATGGGTGTTGATAATTGGTTTTTCGGGAATGCAGTTTCTATGCCAACAAAAGCAAAGTGCCGCAAAGACCCAAGTCGGCTATTGTGCCTTGCGGACAGCCCTGCTCCGAGGCTGTGATTGGGAATTTTTAACGTCAAAAGCACGCACCAAAACAATCAACCAATGCACTATTGTAGTGCATTAATGTTTAACGCACCATTTCGGGGCCAAACTCAATTGCAAATGGCTTGAGGCCCTCTTTCAAAGCCAAGAAAGCAGCCTCAACCTCAGATTCTGCGCCTTTCACACCTAACTCAATGTGTTTGCCCCATTGCGGGTGGTCCACGCTGGGAAGACTGAAAACTTTGATGCCTGCATGTTGAAGCTCAATGCGCTCCATCAGCGGCGTGAGAGTGGCTTCCATGGCCCCCAAAACAATGACCGACTTTTCGATGCGCTTGGGGGCTGAGCCCCAAGTCTGGCAATAGACATCCAACTTGTCTTGCATCATGGGCCAAGCCATGACCGGGAATCCCGGTACGAAGTGAACCATGCCTTGTCCTGCACCTTGACAAGTAAAGCCTGGAATTTTGTTGTAAGGATTGCTAATAATTTGAGCCCCTTGGGGAAAGGTTCCCATGTTCAACCTGTGAAGATTGTCTTCGCGGTCTGGCTCAAAGGCGACACCTTGCTCAAGGGCAACATCGCGCATGCGCTCCAAAATCAAAGCTTTGGCTTCAGCTTGCAATGCCAAGGGCAAGCCCAAAGCTTGAGCCGCGCATTGGCGGGTGTGGTCATCTGGCGTAGCACCGATGCCGCCGCAAGAAAAGACCACATCACCGGATGCAAACGCACGAGATAAGACCTCGGTGATGCGATCTGGCGCGTCCCCTACATACTCAGCCCAAGCCAGCTGCAAACCTCTCTCGTTCAATAGCTCGATGAATTTAGGCAAATGTTTGTCAGTTCGCTTACCCGACAGAATTTCATCGCCAATGATGATAAGTCCAATGGAAGGTGGCGTTAGTTGCAATGTTGAGTTCATAACTGCGCTTCATTCAAAATGGTGATGGGTTCTTCTCTGAGCTGGCTTAAAGCCAACAACAAGAAGTGAACAAACCAAAGTGCTGAAAAGATAAAAACCAAGGTGTAAATCCAAACTGCAATGGGAATGAGAATCACAAATGCAGCAGCAAATAAAGCACCAGAGGCCCACACCAAACTTGGCGCGGCGCCCATAGCACCCGTTAGCACACCCATTCCTAGCAACTGAAATCGATAGCGTTTCATCAGCTCGACCCGCTCTGGGCTAGACGCATGTTCGGCCAAGACATCGTAGCTCATGACTCTGTAGGTAAGCCATCCCCAAATGAGGCTCGGCATTAGGATGGCTAGCGGTGGCACCCACCAAAGTGGCAAAGTGAGAATCAATGCGCCCATGGCCAAGATGACAGACATGAGGGTCCATAAAACACTCTGCCCTAAAGAGCCGCCATGCTTGCGCTCAAGCTTCGGAAATCGCCTTGTGCCCACCAGGCTGACCAATGCAGGCGTCATCATGAAAGACACTGCCAACAAGGACATGACCATGACCACGGGCGTTACCGCCAAAATAATGACCAGGGGCGCAAGCACCGCTTTCAAATTCATCAAACCCACTCGCTCCAACCAAGTCCAAGCCCAGCTCATCACCGGGCCTGCTTCCATGCCTGTGCGCACAGCGCTGAGGGCCTGTTCCCAGTACAGGGCACCCAATCCAGTGACAATGACCGCCATCAAGATGAGGGGCAACAAAGAAAGCATGATGACCTTCGGGTGCAGGCAGTAGGCAAGTGCGCGCCAAAAAGAGTCCACAAAAAGTTTCATGAGTGTACGTTCTTGCTCATGAATCGCATGAAACCTAATTTTTGCTGCGCCCAAAAACTCTGCCCATAATCGCGTCTCTCTTCCACTTGATCGCGCACCCCTGTGGGGTCGTATCGGTCTGAAAAGTCAACGGTTTTGAAGATCATGTCCCACCATGGAAACAAGACGCCAAAGTTGTGTCCACCTAGCGTTTTTCGGCCTGCTGACTCGTGACCAATGCCAATGGCATGGTGCAGGCGATGGAACCGCGGACTGACCAACAATCGATCACCGAGCCAGCCAAAGCTGCATCTGAAATTGGCATGTTGAAGGCTTTCACTCAACTGACTGACCACGATCAAAGCAACAAATTGACTCGGACCGACACCAATCAATTTAGCGACGACTGACAAAATTAGCGTGGTCATGACATCGTCGAGCAAATGATTGCGGTTGTCTGTCCAAAGAGTCATTTGTCTTTGCGAGTGATGCAAAGCATGCAGCGCCCACCACCGATTGATCTGGTGTTGACCACGGTGAATCAGGTAGTTCACAAAATCAAAGACGATGAGATAGAGAAAGAAACTGACCCAAGCAATGTCGGAGACGCCGGGCCACATTGCGTCGATATTGAAAGTTGGCAACCCATGCACACGCAACATGCCAAACACGTTTTCAACCACATTCTCAAAAGTGAAAAACATCACCAGTTTGAACAAACCCAAACGATGAATGAGGGTGTAAACCACATCGATTTTGACCCCATTGGCGTCGGTCATTGGCTCGACCGGGCGCCACTTTTCTAGGGGCGCAATCAGAACAAGCAGCAGCACAATTTGAAGCAAGCCCACCAAGAGCCAACCCGTACCCTCAAATGCCACATCGAGCAAGTTGCCGGCGCCACAAGCAAAGGCAATGGGCTGAACCACATTTTCAAACAACATCATTTGCAGCCATGCAAAGGTGTCAATTAGCCATTCAATCAATGAGGTGAGCATGAGGGAATCAATCCAATTCTGGCAGTGTTCTAGGGTCTTGAGGGAACCGCTGAAAGTAGTTTCGAGTATTGCGGATGTTGTCGCAAACTGGCAAAACAAAACCCTTTTTCCTTCAGGCCCACAATAAGAGGTTCTAAAACCACAGGAGCCCATGGCTCTTGGCGGGACCAGATACCCAAATGAGCCATCAAAATATCACCCGTCTTGATATTCCGAAGCGCAGTTTGAAGCAAAGCCGCGTTGCTATGGGTTTGGCTAGACAACTCGTCCCCTAAAAAGCCCGCAGGAGCCCAAGCGACGTGTGTGTATCCGCATTGTCTAGCGGCCTTCAACAAAGCGGGGGATGTTTTGCCACCCGGGGCTCTGAACAAGGGCAAACTTGCCCGACCCGTCATAAGCTCTAAACGTTCAGACGCTTTCTTCAAATCAGCACAATAGTCTTGGGCACTCCAAATTAAGTTTTGATCCTTTTGCGGACCTGAGCTTGGACGAATTTTGAAAGTCTGGGCGTCGATATCAGCCCGCCAATAGGCATGGTCATAGGTGTGGCTGGCAAAGTCGTGACCTTCAAGAGCCCTCTCCTTCCACCATGCAGACCAATGTTGTCCTAAGCTGCCATCGCCCTCTTGTGTTTTTTCATGCGCAGCAAAAAAAGTAACCGGCACTTGCTGCCTTCGCAGTATGTCGGCAACGAGGGACGCCACGCCCATGTGGCCGGTGTCGAAGGTGAGGTAAATGGGCTTTTGACATTGCAGGGCTGGTTGAGCAGGCCCTGCAGCCACTGACTGTGCAAGCACACTTGAGAAAAGCGCACTGGATAAAAGTGCGCCCAGAAAAATTCGATGCAGAGCTAAGAAGAATGTGTCATTGACGCGGCGCATGATCCAATGTCCAAACCCCATGAGGTGACTTACCCACTTTGATTTGACGGACCACTTGGCGGGTGGTCATGTCGATCACGCTTAACTTTTGCCCCCAACGCGAAGCCAGCAATATGGTTTTGTTATCGGCCATGATGTCCATGCAATCCGGCCCTGTAGGGCCAGGAAATTGATCGACCACCGTGAAACTTTTGTAATCTATTTTGCTGATGGTATTGGCCACTCGGTTACTGACCAAAACATGCTGCATGTCACCCACTGCACGAAATGCATGCGCACCTTTGCCCGTTGGAATCTTTTTGATTTTTTTGGCTGGTCCATTGGACACGTCATAAACCTCGACACCATCACCGCCCGTCAGGCCGATCAGCACATTTTTGTCGTCAGGTGTGGCAAAAACATCTGCCGGCATAGGGCCAGTTTTCACACGCCACTTGATGGTTTGGGTATTCAAATCAACGGCTATCAATTCATCACTGTCTTGCATGGTGGCCCACACGGTGGTGCTCTTGGTGTCAATCCACATGTGGCTGGGTGTTTTAGCCGTCGGAATGCGCTTGACCAAGGTGGGCGTGTGTCCATCCCATTTGTAAATGTCGATGTGATTGAGGCGGTTGGCCACCGTGACGAACCACTTCATGTCAGGTGAAAAACGCAAATGATAAGGATCCAAAATACCAGGAATCACCCTCTGGATTTCTGCAGTTCGGGGATCGATGAAAGTCAAAGAATCGGACAAGGCATTGGCCACAATGATCGACTTTTCATCGGGCGTCAGGTACAAATGGTGCGGCTCCTTGCCGGTTGGAATGCGCTTGGTTTCTGTCCATGTGACTGGGTCAATCACACTGACATTGCCATCCAGCGAATTGAGAACAAAAATTGGCGCAGGCGCTTGAACAACCGGCACCGAGGGAGCGGGTTGAGGGCCGGATGACATGGCTGAAGCCAGGCTGAAAGTAGCCAAACCAATTGCGAAGGTCAGTGCTTGAAAGTTCATGGCTTGAGTGTAATGGGGTAACAGAAGACCTCGAGACAGAACAAATGCTATCTTTTGATTTTTTAGGGATTTCCAATGTCAAAATGATCAACATGACGCATCCAACTCTGTTGTCGGTCCTCGGTGTTGACTTGGAAGTGAAGTACATCCCACTGGACAAGCCTCTTGAACTGAGAGACAAGGGACCCAGCTTGGTCTTTTTACACGAAGGTCTGGGAAGTGTCGCTCTTTGGAAAGATTGGCCAGCGAAAATTTGCCAAAGTCTAGGCTGCGAAGGATGGGTTTATTCGCGCCAAGGCTATGGGCAATCCGATGGCATTTCAGATGTGCGTGGCGCAGGCAAGCTGAACGCTCACTACATGCACCGCGAGGCCTTGGAAGTACTGCCCGTTTTGTTGGCACACCTGGGTATTGCCAAGCCCATTTTGATAGGCCACTCTGATGGCGGCACCATCGCGCTCATCCATGCAAGCCAATTTCCTGTTTCTGGCTGTGTGGTCATGGCGCCGCATGTCATGGTGGAGGAGATTTCAATTCAGGCCATCTCTCTTGCGCGAGATCACTTTGAAAAACTCAAGCCCAAGCTCGCAGCCTTTCACAAGGATGTCGATATCGCTTTTTGGCAATGGAACGATGTTTGGTTAAGCGAAGCTTTTAGAAGCTTTGACATTCGCCCTTTGCTTCCGAAAATTGAAGCCCCATTGCTGGCCATCCAGGGGCTGGATGATGCGTATGGCAACATGAAGCAAATTGATGAAATTGCCGCACTGGTACCTCATGCACAATTGCTGAAGCTAGGAAACTGCGGACACAGCCCCCACAAAGATCAGCCTGAAAAAGTGCTTCAAGCTTTGAAGTATTTTTCGAGTTCGCTGGGCAAAATCCAGCGCCACTGACCAGGCGCTAAATCGGGGGGAAGTTGCAAATTGCCAATGGCACTGCGATGAAGACCTTCTACCCGGTTACCCACGGCGGCCAACATGCGCTTAACTTGATGGTATTTGCCTTCAGTCAGCGTGAGCTTTAAATGGGTGTCTGATACTTTTTCACAGGCTGCTGCCATGACGGGTTTGGGACTGTCGTCCAGCACCACACCTGCTAACAATTTTTCAACTTGGCTGTCGGTGATTTCGTGCTTGGTGGTGACTTCGTAAACCTTGGGCATGTGGTGCTTGGGTGAGCTCATGCGGTGAATGAACTTGCCATCATCGGTCAGCAACAACAGGCCGGTGGTGTCTTGGTCTAAGCGGCCGACGGCCTGCACACCTTGAACAGCCGCTTTTTGAGGACGCGTTCTTAAGGGAGAGGGCAACAAGGTGTAAATGCTGGGCCACGTAGAAGGTTTTTGCGAACACTCGGTGCCGGTTGGCTTGTGAAGCATGAGGTAAGCACGGTCAAAGTAAGGCCACTCGTTGCCTTGTACTTTGAACTTGAGATTTTCGGGCGCAAAGAAAACACCAGGGTCTTCTTGCACTTCGCCATTGACGCTGACGTAGCCTTGTTGAACCAGGCCAGCACACACTCGGCGTGTGCCGAAACCTTGGCTGAAGAGAATGTCCTCTAAGCGCATGGGTTTCATGACACTTCTCCGCGCAGAACTTCCAGATTCAATTTCTACTTCAAAGAATTACTTCAAGGCCTTGAAACGCACACGCTTAGGCTTGGCACCCTCTTCACCCAAACGTTTCTTCTTGTCAGCTTCGTACTCTTGGTAGTTGCCATCAAAGAACACCCACTGGCTGTCGCCTTCAGCGGCCAAGATGTGCGTGGCAATGCGGTCAAGGAACCAACGATCGTGGCTGATGACCATGACCGAGCCCGCAAACTCCAGCAAGGCATCTTCCAAGGCGCGCAATGTTTCAACATCCAAGTCATTGGAGGGCTCGTCCAGCAGCAACACGTTGCCGCCTTCGATCAATGTTTTGGCCAAGTGCAAACGACCGCGCTCACCGCCGGACAACATGCCGACTTTCTTTTGCTGGTCGCCGCCATTGAAGTTGAAGCGGCCGCAATAGGCGCGGCTGGGCATTTGAAATTTGCCAACGGTCATGATGTCCAAGCCGCCCGACACATCTTCCCAAACGGTTTTTTCGTTGGACAGGTCGTCGCGGTTTTGATCGACAAACGCCATCTTCACGGTTTGCCCCACTTTGATGGAACCGCTGTCGGGCTGCTCTTTGCCGGCAATCAGTTTGAACAGTGTTGACTTACCAGCGCCGTTGGGGCCGATGATGCCGACGATGGCGCCCGCAGGCACTTTGAAGCTGAGGTTGTCGATGAGCAATCGATTGCCAAAGGACTTGCTGACATTGGTGAACTCAAACACTTCATTGCCCAAACGTTCGGCCACAGGAATGAAAATTTCCTGGGTCTCATTGCGTTTTTGGTAGTCGTAATCGCTGAGTTCTTCGAAGCGGGCCAAACGCGCCTTGCTCTTGGCTTGACGACCCTTGGGGTTGGAACGTGCCCATTCCAATTCTTTTTTCATGGCCTTGGTGCGTGCGTCTTCGGTGCGCTGTTCCTGCTCCAAGCGGGCTTCTTTTTGCTCCAACCAAGTAGAGTAGTTCCCTTTGTAGGGAATGCCATGGCCACGGTCGAGTTCCAAAATCCACTCGGCTGCGTTGTCCAAGAAGTAACGGTCGTGGGTAATGGCCACCACGGTGCCGGGGAAGCGCTGCAAAAACAACTCGAGCCAGTCCACACTTTCTGCGTCCAAGTGGTTGGTGGGTTCGTCCAGCAACAACATGTCGGGGCGGCTGAGCAACAAGCGGCACAAAGCCACGCGGCGTTTTTCACCACCCGAGAGTTTGCCAATGATGGCATCCC
>Ga0214921_10002121_pt1 | contig 32691 bp, 27 predicted proteins | sample LL1505_MetaG_FD_177992 | JGI IMG/M metagenome (GOLD analysis project Ga0214921, IMG submission 177992) | Freshwater microbial communities from Lake Lanier, Atlanta, Georgia, United States - LL-1505 | ecosystem: Environmental > Aquatic > Freshwater > Lake | place: USA: Georgia | collected... | reverse complement strand
AGTCCCGAATCCTCCCGTTAAAACCAGCATCAAGTCTCCCAATTCAATCAACTTAGACTGCCTATCCGAAATATTATCAAAAACATAATCATCGCCATCGCCTTCAACAAACTGCTTCAAGTTGCTGGTTATAAGTGTCCCGCCTTTGCTCTTAAATGTATCTCGAACAGTTCCCATGAGTCCGATTTGGCCTCCCCCATAAACAATCCGATATTTTGCGATATCAATCCGCGAAACTAAATTTTGGGTAGCCTCTACATATTCGGGTTTGAGGTCATTTTTACCTGAGCAAAATACTGTCAGATTAATCATATATTATTCATTATTTTAATTCGTATTTTCTATAATATTATTTTCTTCAATAAAATAATGCCATTTGAAGAATTATCTATTACTCCATCTTCAAAAAATATTCAGCTGAATATTTCAAAAACGATATCATTCTCATCTTCATCTCCTAAAACTAAAAATTGGTTCTCTAAAAAATTAGTTCCTTCTATTAGACGCATAGGAAATGTAGCTGGTAATGTTGCGAATATTGCAGGTAAAGTTGCGACTGTGGCTTCTATATTATAAAAATAAACTCATATTTTTTAAATTTTCGTTCATTTTAGAAAAAAAATTTCTATTATTAAGTAATTATGTTTGAGTTCTCTTCCACTTCTTCAGACGTTGCTCCTTCTTTTTTCCACCACCAGTCAAAAACCTTGTTTCCAAAGCATTTAGATAATTGGTTCAACAACAATACTACCACGATTCGCCCGAGCCCTAAACTCTTGGATAATTGGTTTAATGGTAATAAAACTTCTGTCGGTGTCGGCCGTAAGTAAATACGTTTTATAAATAAAAATAAAATACATTTTATTTTTATGGAAGAAAAGTTGAAAATCAAATGCGAAAACTGTAATTACAAAGCGAATACGAACTGGAATATAAAATTACACTATTTAACGAATCACTCTACGATGGAAGAAAGAAAAACATACAAATACTATTGCGCGACTTGCGATGTTGTTCTATTATGCGAGAAATACTACAATATCCATCTCGAAAGTAGCAAACATAAACAGCTCGAAGATGGTCTAAACACGTCATCAGTCGCGCTTACAGAAGCTACAACAGACGGATGAAATAAATCCGCGATTACAGTTTGCTAAACTGACTTTTTTCTCTTCTTTTATTTCTAATTCTGCTTGTATCTTATAATCTTCAAATGAACTTAATGAGTCATTTGATGAAAATGATGGCTTTGAAATAGTATCACTACTGTCATCAGAGGAATCAATAGAGTATGCTTTATTCAATGGATACAATCTTGGACTTATATAAATTTCCTGACGAGCCATCGGATTAAGAGATGGACTTTTATTTGTAGAATTCATATTATTTTAACATATAAAATAATATTATCATTCTCAATATTACAAATAAATAATATTCGTAATATTATAAAATGCCACTTATTGGAGGTAAAAATGCAAAGAAGAAGTCTTCTTCTACCAAACGCCATATGACAGTTGTAATGGGAAACAAGGAACATGGATTGTATGTTTCTTCAAGTCCATCTTCCGCGGCCAGAAAGGCTGTTAGCAAACTCTGCGCAACGGACAAAAAGAGGAAGGTCCAATTCAACATTCGAGAGATTACGCAAGGGTCGAAAAAGAAGACTTACGGTCCTTATTTAGGATATATAGAGAAACTTAAAGAACCAATCGAATTGAAAGGTCGCATAATCAAATACAAGCCTGTTGCTAAATTGAGCGATAAAAAGACGAAAACAGAAGGAGCAAAGAAAAAAGGTTCTATTTTAGTTGTTAAAGCAAAGGATGGTAAAGTTAGTACAAAAAAAGAGACTGATAAAAATATGAAGCCACAACACAAGAGGCTTGATAAAGGTATGAAAAAGATGAAGAAAACTTATCATAAAGGCGGAGAACTTGGAAAACGAGGTAGACCAGAAGAAGAAAATACGACGAATCTTAGTTTATTAGCAAATATTTCATCTGGAAAAAAAAAGAAGCGTGTCAAAATTCTTAATGATATTAAAGCAACTGAATTATTATCCGATATAAAATTACCAAAAAATATACAAGATGCTAATTTTATAGATTATAATCATTCTATTATGAAAAATACATTAGAAGTTGGTAATATAATCGAATGTCAAGTTGATCAAAATGAATATCCAAATCAAAGATGGTTTGGTATAATTACAATAATAACAGATAAAGGTGTATGTGTAAGATGGTTTAAAGAAAATAAATTTAATCTTGAAACCATAAAAAGAGAAAGAAATAGTGATCCTCTGGATTTTGATTTGATTAAAGGTGTTCTACGATTATAATAAATAATTAAAGAATATCGGATTTAATCATGGACTTAGATACACATTCTGACGCGTAATTGTATTAAGTGCATGATAATTATTTGTTCAATATATATTATTATTCTGAATATTATAAAATATTATTCTTCGTAATATTATAAAATGCCACTAACCGGAGGTAAAAACGCAAAGAAGAAGTCTTCTTCATCTTCTACCAAACGCCATTTCACAGTTGTTATAGGAAATAAGGAGCACGGTCTTTATGTTTCTTCAAGCCCATCATCCGCGGCCAGAAAGGCCGTCAGCAAACTCTGCGCCACTGACAAAAAGAAGAAAGTGCAATTTAGTATTCGAGAGATTACTCAGGGGTCCAAAAAGAAGACTTATGGTCCTTATTTAGGAGAGATTGAAAAACTAGCAAAGCCAATCGAACTCAAAGGTCGCGTAATCAAATACAAGCCAGTCGCTAAATTAGCAGATAAAAAGAAGAAGACTGGTGGATCCAAGAAAAGACCTGTTAAAAAATCCGGTAAAAAAACTGTTAAAAAAACCGGTAAAAAATAAATAATATCTAAATGAATAAATAATCAATCTCTCATTTCTTTAATAAAACAATCTCTTAAAGAAATCTTTTAATTTAACGCCGGAAGATTCAATCGCATCTCCGGAATTCCAATAACCGGACTCCCTCCACTCGCCGGTATAACCATTTCATTTCCTTGTCCCCCATCTTCTATACTGCGTCCTTTTAGTAAATCATTAATAACTTCGCCCTTGACTTTACTATCAATCGCCATAACAGTCTCCATATCATTCCTATTATAATTCTCAATTATTTCTTCAATGGATTCCATAAATATAACAAAAACTTCGCGATGGCGCCTTTGATGTCGCGCGTTTGTTTCATCAGTTATATTATATTTTCCACAAAGAAGTATAAAAATCCACCCTTCATTCTTCATCTTTTGGTAAATCGTTCTCAAAAGAAAATAGCGCTGGTCCACTTTGAAAATGTTGTTATACCCCGTCACGAATCCTCCAAAAATGGACAGGCCCCACGCCGTCCAATAAACTGGATTATTCATCGAACCGTCCCCGAAATAATATTGGATGGATAGGAGGGCTGGTATTGCGACCCCGAGCGTCGTCGCAAGGAACCGATGTAAATAAAACCAAACTGCGTATATATGCTTGAAATTACGGAATGAGTGTAATTTGTTCATGTATCTGCGCCTAAACAGTATCTTCTGATTGTCCGTCAAATCCGTCGTTTTCAGAATACTGTCCGTCTTTTCAAAAAAATTGTTGGAGTAATCTGCTTTTACAACGGCTGTCTCCGCCTTTCTACAAAAAAAGTTCCCCATTATATTTAACAAATAAAAACTATTTTTATTTGAAAATAACTGTAATCGTGTATTTTTATATTGCGATAACTAATTAGATCCATTTTCACTAAATACAGAAGTATTTCTATTTGGTGGTATATCATATTCATATCCATATATCATATTTTGTCTTACAGTCAATATTTTTGGGCGGAATATAGAAACACCATAATAAGGATATACAGGATTTTTTAATTTTGCTAATTTAATAGTATTTTTTTCATCATCTTTCTCAATTACTTTATACAAATCCATATCAATAGAATTATGTTTACGTTTGACTGCAGGTTATCCAGAAGTCAAAATTACACCAACCGAAAAGAAAAATGAGACAAAATAAATGGCTTAAAGAAAATAATATTATATATATTAGTTGAGAAGAACCTATATTTATTACTAAGCCTTTTCTTGCATTAGGGGTAATATTTTTAGTGGTTTAAAATTATAATCTTCTATGATACTCCCTTATTATTTCATATTGTAAATGATTAACATTTCGCTTACATAAATGTATATTAGTAGGATACAATCCAAGATTTCTAATATAGGGTGAAATAATATTGTATAATAAAAGTTTTCAACCGCTGTAAAAAGCTGTCAAATGAAAACAAGCCCTGACAGAGGGTGCATTTACATCACCGGATAAAATAGTTTTACATTTTTCTGTCTCATTTTTCTTTTCGGTCGGTGTAATATATTTAACAAATAAAAACTATTTTTATTTGAAAATAACTGTAATCGTGTATTTTTTATATTGTAATGACTAATTAGATTAATTTTCACTAAATACTTCTGTATTTTGATTTGGTGGTATATCATACTCATATCCATATATAATATCTTGACTTACAGTCAATATTTTTGGGCGGGTTCTAGAAGAAGCAACTGCAGTAGGAGTTATGGGAGTTTTTAATTTTGCTAATTTAATTATATTTTTTTCATCATCTTTCTCAATTACTTTATAGAAATCTAAATCAGCATATTCTTTTTTACGTCTAATTCTATATATTTTACCTAATTCCATATCATGAGCTTTTATTCTTGTTTTTCCATGAAACCAAGCAGTTGAACTATCATTTAAATTATTATTTACATTATTATTATTTCTTTCTATTCCATATATCCAATCATTATTTTTATTATTTCCATTTCCATTAATCGGAAGTATTGTATAAGGTGATGTGTTTTTTAAATCACCACCGGTTTTCTTGCTTAATTTTGCAACTGGTTTATACCGAATAACGCGACCTTTAAGTTCAATTGGCTTTGCTAATTTTTCAATCGTTCCTAAATAGGGCCCATAAGTCTTCTTTTTTGACCCCTGAGTAATCTCCCGAATACTAAATTGAACTTTCTTCTTTTTGTCAGTAGCACATAATTTCGAAACAGCCTTTCTGGCAGCGGATGATGGACTTGAAGAAACATACAAGCCATGCTCCTTGTTTCCCATAACAACCGTGAAATGGCGTTTTGATGTAGTAGACGAAGAAGACTTCTTCTTTGCGTTTTTACCTCCAACATGTGGCATTTCTATAATATTACGAATATAAAAATATATTTAACAAATAAAAACAATATTTTTATTTGAAAAAATTTCCTCTAATAACCTTCGTATTGTAGGCCCATATCCTTATTAGAATTTGCAAACAACCAAGTGTATTGTGTAATACCGCGGGGGTAATTGAACATACTCGGGTCCAAACTCGCAGTGAGTGGCTCCTGTTCCAACCCTTTCCGAATACCCTTACAATTTTTGCCCCCCTCTGGGCGCTGTTTTCGGCTCTGGACTCCTTGACTGTTCCAAGTGTAATCATATACTCCACACGGCCAAGCCTTCTCACCCTTCGGTTGCGTGTCCAATGTAATCCACTGGTTCTCAATACGCGCCGGTAATTGATAGGGACTATTCTCCTTCTTCTTCCAGAGCGTGTAATCGAACACAGGCTTATCAAACCCTTTGATTTCCTTGTTCTCAAACTTCTCGAAAGAATTCAATACTAAACTGGAATTCACAATCTCAATCCAGTTCACCCAGATTTTCTCGAAAGGACAAGGAATCGGGAATGAGATTCCTTTCAGAGAATCCACCTGATTCCCCGATGTAAGAACACTCGTCGGCGTTGGAATAAGTTGGTCCTCGCTGGGAGTCCCCACGTGATAAAATGGAAACTCCGGCGTCGTGAGTTCCGCAATATTCTTCGCATTACCACCCTTCTTACAATCATACTTCCCGATTTGGTCCTTCTTCGGTAATTCACAGATTTCGAACAATAGGCGAATCTGCGTCCATCCCACGCGCTCATACACAAAACAATCGACCTGATTTATTTTGAGGGGGGAATCCGCAACTTCGTATATCTTCCACGACTCATACCCAACCAACCAAAAGTCTGTCCGGTTCTCGGATAGCTCATTCATTTTATCAAGGAGAGGGCGAATCATTATATTCAGCTTGTCCATATTGTGATAATCAATAGTGTTCTTCGCATAATCACGGACCAACTTCTTCTCGTATTTCTTCGACTTCTCTGATATCTTCTTAAACAACTGGACCAAAAAGGAGTAATATAATTGAGTATAATTGAAATTGTTCTTCTCATCGAATGCGAGGGGTTCTCCACTGGGGTCATTCGATATATGTGTCAAATCCGTATTATAATCTGTGTAGTTCGGTGGATTTCCTCCAAGGACTTTCGGTTTATTTATATATTTTTCCTCACAATCTCTTTTCGTATTTATTATTGCGATTACGATAATAATTATTATTAATATTGGGATTAACATTATTTTTTATAAGAAAAAAATATTATCTATAAAATCGTTTTACTAAACTATTCTTCTTCCCAATAAAAACATGATGGATGGATGACTAAACTGTTAATTTCGAGTATACTTTGCGAATTTTTGTGCCAATTAATTATTGGTCGGCTAACAAAATATTTCTCCTTTAATTTTTTAAGAATGTCTTTCTGAAATTCTTCCCAAACATCTGTATCCATTGTCATTTTGAACTTCTCTGCGAAAGCTATTAATTTATCTTTCTGCTCGTCGGGCGTGAGTTTCCTCCACGCCTTCAATTTATCTACTTCATCTACAGTATCATTATGACTTAGCTTTTCCATTAGATTATTATAACTGTAATAACCGCTTGTTTTTGCGGTTTGAAGATTCGTCTCTTGGTCGTCATCGATTGATATTCCTTTCCTTAATACTTTCATGAACTGCATCTTCTTCATTCTCGCCTGTAATATTGTTCCTTGAATAGGTGGCTTATCAACCACGACTTTTTCGATTTGGGGGATAACTTTATCCTCGAACTCGTGATGTAAAGAAATATTTAATTTTAGATAGTGATGACGCATCTGATGGAAAAGATTGTCATGACTATTTTCATATAATGTTGGAGATTGAATCGGTTTCATTTCTATATAATAGTCTGATTCTTTTAAGTTTGATTTGCGTTTTGGTTCGTATTCTGAACTGGCGCTCTACAAGTAGGACAAGTCATGTGTTGGTCCGTAATAATCCAACGGCGAATTTGCGCTTCCATAAAGGCGTGTCGGCACGGAAGAACAATGACCTCAGAATCATTCTGAAAATCCTCTAATGATATTCCACAACGGACGCATTCTTGATGAATAATATTCTGATTCCGAAGATTCTGGTATGTTCCCCGCGGTAAAGCATTGAATGCGGTTGTAGTTATAATATCCCGATTAAGTATTGTATTCCATATATTGTTAATGTAATTATCTAAATTGATGTTGTTTGTATCGAATATGATTTCGTATAATCGACCTTGGTTCTGGTTGTTCTGGTTGTTCAGATTCTGGGCGGGTGCCGGCTCTAATGGGGGGATTTCTTCATCACGTGGATTATTACGATTACGATTTCGGGGCCGATGATTCGTATTTGTCGTATGATTGTTATAATAATTATTAATAGTTATTGGATTATTACCAACCGGTTGATTTCGAGTAATAAAATTCGTTTGAAATTGTTGGACTAAATAATTCATCCGAGGATTAACAATTCGATTGTTATGTTGCTCCATAGTTTCAATATAATAGCGATTTGCTTGATATACATTGTAGAAATAACCAAATAAATAATCTAATCCAGTATTATTAGTAGAGTCAAGATAAACTATATCTAAATTATTATAAAAATAGATACCTGCTACATCATATATAGATACATCATATAAGTTTAACATTCTTCGAATAACTTCATTTAAATATAATTCGTGATTAACAGTTAGTATTCTGACTTGGTTATTATAAATAACTTCAATATTATAACGAAGAATGTTCATATTTATTAATAGTAATATTTTTTTATATTGTTATATAATTTATGTCATCTTCAAAAAATATCGGACTCTTCAAAATCCCCGAGAAAATAGTTGTTATCGGAGATATACACGCGGACTATGAAACATTAATAAAAACTCTACAATACGCTGGACTAATAAATAAAAAATTGGAATGGACTGGTAAAAAAACGCATCTGGTTGTAATTGGAGATTTAGTCGATGGGAAGAACCGTGTTGGTGATTGGACAAACGATAGTGATATAAGAGTTATTTATTTTTTAGAAAAGTTAATAGATTCTGCCAACAAAACCGGAGGAAAAGTTGTAATATTATTAGGAAATCACGAATTTATGAATATGGCTGGTAATTTTTCTTATAGTGGTGTAAAAGGAATAAAAGAGATGGGAGGCGAGAATGGCCGTGCTAAATATTTTAGAGGGGAATTTAAGCAGTTTGCTAAAAAGTGTTATTTAGCAGTTCAGTATGATGACTGGATTTTTTGCCACGCCGGAATCGCTCCTGAAATTTCTAAGAAATACTCAATACACGATTTGAATAGTCTTCTTTTACTGTATTTAGACAATAGGATGAGCGACGAAATTAAAGAAAAGTTTGTTCAAATTATTTCAGGGGTGCATGGGATACTTACTACTCGGGAATTTGGAATGGATGAAGTCAGTTGTTCTCGTTTGAATAAGACACTCGCGAATTATCGGGCGAATCATATGGTTGTTGGACACACTGTCCAGAAGAATATTAATTCAATGTGTAATCATAAATTATGGAGGGTTGATGTTGGGCTGTCGAGGGCGTTTGGTGAAAACAACAAAAAGCGTATTAGTTCGCTTCTAATCCATGACCACGGTAAAAAAGTGAAGATATTGACATAGATTTCTAAAAGCACTTTTTTTGATTAAACTTTTTTTCTAAAGTTTTAGCTTAAAGAAAACAATACATATAATTGTATAAAATGGACGACTTACCAGTATCATTCTGTTGGACAACTCCGAAAATGAAGCAAAATGGAAATTGTATTACGTATTGCTTCGCTTTTATAAGAGCTCCAACGACTTATCACGTATTACATGCAGGAGTTAAATATTTTGGGAAATATAGCAATCTCAGAGCAATGCGCCCATCTCTAAGAAAGACCGCAGTGGAGCGCTTGTTGAAGAAGCCGATAATTTCATCAGTCTGTCTTGGTAAGACAGAGGAACAATATCGCGCAAACCTATCAAATCCCAATTTTCAATACAATGGAATTGGAGCTAAGGGAGAAATTAAGAAGTCAAATGCACTTGCAAAATTTTTTCTTAATTCTATCTTTTACAAGGACATGAAGGTTCCAAGAACTTTCAAAAAGGTTCGTCTTTGTTGCTCAAAGGCTGAATCAAACTTGCGTTTTTATAAGAATGAATCAAAATATGTTTTATTAAAAGCGAATGAGAAGAGTCCTCCAAATACAGTTTTTGTATCATATGGATATGAATATAATGGAACCACTCTTAACCCAATTACTACTTTTCCAGTAGATACTATTTACAATTTGAGAAAACGCGCCAAGTTTTATGGAACAAAGAAGACGCGTCTTCCATTAGAGAACTATTGTGATTATATGGAGACTGATGAATTGAATCAGTTTGGTATTAAGATGGAAACGAAGAAGAAAGTTGTTCCTCAGTATTTTGTCAAATTTGAGGACTATCATCGTGATAAACGTGTAATTTTTTTCAGACATCGTTTAAATGCGAAAACGCGTATTCATGTCGCATTCATGGATTTTAAGAATTGGATTGATTATTCACATGAGAATGTAGAATATGATATTAAGAGGATTGATAATGAATATAATCGCTTTTGTATTGGTTATTCGATTGAGAAGATTGGGAATAAGATGAATTCTAAACTTCTCCATAAAAAGATTGCGATTGACAGAATGTTATATCGTCCTAATATTGTAAGTGTTCACTTTTTGAGTAAGAAGAACGTTTATGAGGCTCGAATGTGGATTGTTTCTCATTTGCGCTTTTTGACTACGACTGGAATTGGAAGGATTGATGATTCGAGTATAAATCCGGAGACTTATCGGTTAAAGGTTGACTATGTATATGATGAATTTGATAATAAGATTGGAGTCTATTACCCAATTATTCATATGAGTCTGTTCGAAACTATCCATGCCTTTTTGTCGGAAATGTATGGTTATGAGTAATTCTTTGATAAATTTAGCAATTGCTTCCAGTTTGATTTCTTGCGGTAGTTCCATTCGGACAGCAACCGAATTGTGTAGTTGAACATCCACCAACTACTTTTTTATCTCTATTTTTAATATTAGTTGCTTCTATAATAAAATATGTGATGCTTCCTACAAACAATGAAAGGATGATAGTTCCTAAAATAAAATACATGATATTCATTATATATTTTATTATAATATTTTATTTTCTAATATAATATAATGAATTATTTTATATTATTTGTTGTCCTAATTATAATTATGATCATCTTGATTATTACAATCCAAAATAATAAGTGTGATTTGAAGGAGAAGTGGGAAAATTATATGAGGTCTCCATTCAATTATCTCTCAACTGGTGCAACTCCAATTGATTCTTATTCAAAACCTTTATTTCGTGATCCGTATAATTATCCATTTAAATTTTTTCAATCATATCCTGTCCCATGTATGCAATATCATACGCTATTGTAATAATTATAAAGCTACCATAGGCGTCGTTTGAGACCGACCTATCTGAGGTCCGTATTGATAGACAGCATTATAAGTGCTCGGAAATGATTTGGCGGAATATCCTGATTCTACATTTGTATAAAGATTCGCGGGGCGCTGGATCGGCCATGTGAATTTAATTGAGCAATTTTGAATAATTTCCGGAAATTTATGCTGATGCGTTTTATCAAAATGGAATAGCGTTTTCGTATTTTGGATTTCTATTTTTGTTAGAATAATATTTATTTTTATATTATTGTATTCAATCGTTGCATTAGCTGTAAAATTGGGTGGTGTATTTGTAAAATTCGTCTGATGATTTTCTTTTATGAAAACATTATCTAAAATAGTAAAATTTCCATTGAACCGAACGTCTCTCATATAAAATAATCGCTATTATTTTTTCCGAATAACTAAAAAATAATAATAGTTAAAGTATGAAAAGGGCTTTATTAGTCGGAATAAATTACATTGGGACTCCATATCGCTTAAATGGTTGTATAAATGATGTCGTCAATATCGAAGCATTTTTGAAAACTACGGGATATACAGAATTTATCAAATATACGGATGATACTCGTGATGCGTCTAAACTCCCAACGCGGAATAATATTTTAATCGGGTTCCTAAATTTGCTTAAAGGAGCAAAAGCGGGAGATGAACTTTGGTTTCATTATTCTGGACACGGTGTATTACAAAGCGACACAAATAAAGATGAAGTTAGTGGACAAGATTCTTGCATATGTCCATCTGATTTTACGCAGTCAGGTTTTATTACGGATGATATAATTCGCGCGAATTTGGCTGTTAAAGTTCCAGCTGGTGTCAGACTCGTCATCGTTTTAGACGCTTGTCATAGTGGGACAGGGGCTGACTTGCGGTTCAAGTGCGACGATAACAGCTATTTGAAGCGTGGAGTTCGCTCCCCGAAGGTTTTTAACCCAGATGACTGGCTCATTCGTCAGACAATAACTGAACTCCAAAATTATTCGACGACGAGAGGGGACGTGTTCTTAATTAGTGGATGCTCGGACAATCAAACGAGCGCAGATGCTCTTATTCAAAGCAAATGGGCCGGCGCTCTTACACATTCGTTCTTAGCATTGCTGAAATATAATCCGAATTATGTCTGGAATACGTTCCTTAAAGACTTAAATTCTTTCTTGAAGGTGAGTGAATATTCTCAGAGGCCGGTATTAAGTTGTGGAAATACGAAGGTTATCAATACGAAAGTATTGTAGCGATTTTTGTTTGAATATCAGATTTTATAAGGAGAATATCTTCGTATGGTATATATTTGTATTCTTCTTCAATATATGTTAATACTTTATAAAATGTGTCATATCTTTCTTGCTGGTCTTGAATATTTGTATATCTGACGATGTATTCAAATGCTTTCGCGATGGATTTATTCATTGTTTCTTCGAATCGATGCTGAGAACAATATCCGAATCTTTTAGGAGAACCGAGATAATGACAACCTTCATGGCGACACTTTTGTAATTCTCCGACCCATACATCGAATCCGTTCTGAAAATAAAGATAACTGAGTGCAGAGACATTTTCTGGATTGATAGCGTGTGAGCATTTACCACAATGTGTATGATTTCCGCGCTTGAAGCAGTCATAATGGAAATAGCAATTTGAGCAATCACCGGATTTCAATATTTCAGATTCCGATTCATGAATTTCGATAGATTTATTACAGAATTGGCAAGTATGAGAGATATGTTGATTAAAGTCTGCGCGACAGGAGGGGCATCGATGAATATTATTCTCGATAAGATTATAATAACAATGTTTATGTAATTGATGCTTACAACGAAGAGTATGAGTGTGCTTCTCGCGGACATTTTCGAGGCATATGGGGCAAGTATCTAATACTTTTCCGTGGAGTAGTGTTTTGATGAATTCCATTTTGATTATTTTATATATCTGATAAAATAATTTTCAATTTTTTTATTTTTAGTGAAGAAATAATATAATATAAATATATGACGGATTTCTTAACTGAATTAAAAGAATTATTTTCTAATAAAAATATAAGTGGTATTGTTGATGATTTTGAAAAAAGTTCTTTTTTTAGAATATACTATTTAACACAAACATTTCGTGAATCAGATTCGAGGTTTAAAAAAAAATCATATTATCTTCAAGATGATTATCCAATGCAATTAAATCACAAACTAGCTAAAAAAATAGAAAATGAAGAAGAAATTAAAGTAATAAAATCGAATGGATATAATTCATATATTAACAAATGGAAAGGAAGAAATAAATTACAATTTCCTGTTAATAATGATGTATATAATAGACCATTAAAAGTTTCAAAAACTGAATTAAAAGAAACGAGAGAATTAAAAATGTTTAGAAATGGATCAAATCAAAATCCAGAACAATTTGAAACATGGAGCGCAGAAAAAATGTATAAACAATGGTTATTATTCCGATTATCTAAGATAGAAAAACCAAATTGGCCAATTATGGATTATGTATTTTTTTTATTTATAAATCAAATATCATGTATGTTAAATAGTTATATTATATATGGAACGCATACTACTGATGGTAATATAAATTTAAAGGAACAACAAAAATATAATGAGTATTTACAAAAATTAGATGAATTTATTGAAAATGGTGGATTATATAAAGATTTATTAGATGTTCATTTATTATTTTGTGAATGGTATGATATTCGAATATTATTTGCAATTACGCATAAAAAAAAACGTTTAATAAAAATAAGTAAACATGATAATCGTGATATCGATGGTTTATTTAAAAAAAATAATGAAATATGTATCACATTTCGAAAAATTATTAATGAGTCCAGTTTAGGACCAATTCGAGATACATATAAATTTATAAGAGATACTTTTAATAAAACATTAAATTTAAGAAATTTTATTTTATTCATTTTTACAAGCTATTTTCAAAATATAAAAAAATCAAATCAATTATATTCTTTTCCTGTAATTCCAATTTTAGGAATACCATATAAAACACATGATGGTAATATTTATACTCCAAAATTACAATTTATGCATGATTATTCACATGTTGAAAAATCATTAATTCCTTACTTTAATCATTTATATCCCACTGATACTGAAAATTCAAATGAAAGAATAAATGATATTAAAGTTTTTTTTGAAAAAATGTTATTTTTAATGAAATTAAATGAATCAAGTATTGGAGAAAAAAAAATAGATAATGCACATTATTTTTTATGGTGGTATTTACACGAAAATAGCTTTTTATATATGTATAAACTGCAACAAACAGAGAATAATCGTTATACTATGTATTCATTTTTTGATATATTATTATTTAAAAGTGATTTAGAAAAATTGATTGAATTATTATTAAAAAAAAATAATAAATTAAAAACAAAAACAAATTTTTATAATACTGACAATTATACTCAATTATTAGAAAGCATTCAATTATTAGTTAATATATGTGATGAAACATTGGAAGATCGTACAAAAAATATTTTTTTGAAAAAAATACAAAATGAGACTAACGAAAAACTTAGAAATAATAGTGTTGGTATAAATAATCAACGAATATCAAAATTAAATAATACTAAATTAAGTAACTTACAAGATTTACCTGTAAATAATCCTAATAATCCTAATAATACTTAATCCCAAAAATACCCCGATATGAATCAAGCGTCTCCAACTCTTTATACAATTTAATTTTCTCCTTTGAAAAAGAAATAATCACGAAATTGAATAAAGACGCGTCCATTTTCATTCGCAGTTTCACCTCGAATTCATCAAAGCAATACAGCTCCTTCACTCCATAATTCGTAATTTCTTTGATGACCTCATTTCCAAAAATGAAAAGATCCGGCGAAACATCCAGTGCCGAAAAAGCCTTCATCATCCTCCGAATATTATTCTGAGTCAAATAATCATCATATGTTTCTTTGAGCTGGTCGTGTTTTGATTGCGCCGATCCCGCCATTTCAACTGGCTCGTATCCATTCTTTGACAAATAAGCCAACGTTTTTATTCCGCGCCCTTGAACAAACAGAACTGCTGGATTCCGAGCAATATACTCCCCCAGATTCTCCAAATTGTCAAACTTGAATTGCGAGAGCTCATCGAGCTTTGTGTTTGTAATCCGGTAATGTTGGACGACGTCCTTCTGAACTTCATAAATTGAGACCCAATCTCTGTTGAAATAGAAGTCCCTCCAATACTCTTTCGGTTTTTCCTCAAACAGGGCGACGTCCCTCTTGTGATACCGGTTTATAATTTCAAGCTGGTCCTTATCCAATTCAAAAAAATGACCCACATCAGAATCCACGAAGAACTGGACGCTATATAAATTGTCGCCTAATTCTAATCCGTCAAAATATTTCGAGAAATGTTCCAGAATCGATTGAATCAACTGCTTCTTTTTCAGGCTTTTTATATCCGTCGATTTCCGGAACTCGCCGGCGACCCACGATACCAATTGCTCCTGTGTCTTCCTAACAAAATAGCCGGAGTAATATGCGTTTTTTATATCATCTTGTTTTAGTTTCATTTTTTTTAGTTTTGTTATAATAGGCGGAAGCCTTTAAGTTGGAAACCTTATTCAGATTCCAACCACGCATCCAATTCAGAAAGATGAATTGTCGGACCTTCATCGGGATCCAATAAAAATTGTGGGAGTGATGTTGGGTCAGTAAATGCAATCCTTACATACTCGCAAATGAGAGAATTGAACTCATTCCGGATTCTTTGAAAATCGGGAGATTTTTCTTTCTCAAATTCATCGTTATCAGCATTACGATGTTCTGGGTCTAGTCCATAAAAATATTCAGTGTCTACTTCTACGTTGTCGAATAATTTTAAAATTTCAGAGGAAACCGTCAATCCATCAATGATATCCGAAAGTAAATTCGGGGTCCTCCAATTTCTCGAAAAATATAGTTGGAAGTGTGATACTGAAATCATTTGAGTAAAGAGATCACTCAAATAATACAGTGTGATTCTTGGATCCGCGACGGTTTCCGTGCAAGAACAGTCATATAATTTACACTCGTCTTCATGGATGATAGTGAAACAAAATTGTTTCCCATCTTTTTGAAGGATACACCAATCATCCAGATTGAACACGTTTTCTAACAATGATTTACTTGTTAATGCCCAATCACAGTATCGACCAAGTCTATTACGACGGGTTGATTCCATAGTTGAAATCAAAACTTTTAGTTTATCTTTCAGTTGTTGTTGTTTTACAATTTCGTCTTCCATTTCTGGTGTACGATGTAATCAAATTAAAATAATTCAATTTACCATCAATTTTTCTAATTAAAAATAATTTCTATATAATAACAATGACGACTAACAATATTTTTGTGAAACTCGCCGAAAGATGGAAAGATGTAGATTATATGGAAAATGAAACGGACGTCCCCGAAATAAAAGGGCGCGTCATTAAAGCAAAAACTCTCGATATCCTAATTGAGCAAATTCCGGACCTTTCTATAACATACGCCCTCGTGAAATCATCCCCAGAACTCAAATATCATTTAAAAAAATCTAAAAATTCTACGTTTTTAGCGATTACTGATGAATCGTGGTTATCCGTATTCTCATACGATGAACTCGACGCGACCCCAAACAAATTTCAAGAAGCAGTCCTATACGGATTAATTCAAGGAAAATACACATACCATAAACACGGTCAATATATTAAAAATATTAATAATGAAGACTTACTCGTCGAGCGCGACGGGGACCAAATATATATTGAAAACATTCGCCTCAGAATAAACAACGCGACTTATACAACGGACACTGATTGCGTTTTATATTTAATCTAACTGGCTACCTGCGCAAGTGTTTCTCTTTGAACCCCGCGATTTCATCATCCGTATAAAAAAGGCGGACTTCCTCCGAATAAATATTATCGAGTTCTTCTTTTGTGAATTTTAAACGCCGTTTAATATCCATATATAATTCTCCTACTTTCTTGTTCTTCTCAGTTTGGTTGGAGTGTGTCTCTATATAATCATATCCCAGCGACTTAAATACACTCGGTCGTGATTCAATATCTTCAAAGCGCAATAGTAATAAATTGGCGTCCTCTAATTGAATATATTGATACCGCTTTTTAGTTAGGTCGATACCGAAGTGTTTTTTCCAGAGTTTCATCGATTGAAATCCTTTATTCCGATAGTTTATCCAATTATAGGGGGTTATACTTCTCCGAATTAGGCCAAATATATTCTGGATTCCCTCTATTTTTATACCGGACGGAAAAATATCTTCGCAAAAGGTGGGGTCCTTACAAATGGTGCAGTGTTTCAAGTGTTGGACAATCGCCGATGTCATTTGAGAAATGGGTTCCCTGATGGATTCAATTATCAGGGGCTTAAAATTGTATTTTTTACCTGCGTATATTATGAGGTCGTAAATATCAAGGCCGTTGCTCGTTAATAGATTCGTGTCATATCGCTTCTCGAAATATTCAGTTGAGTGAAAATGAGTAATCGTGTGATTTTGAATTCCGTGTATGATTGATGAACTCGCCGTTTTTTCCATACCGATATAAAAAATAGTTGGATACGGATTCGTGTATTTATTGAGCTCAATCCTTTTAGTTATTATTGCGTCGATGAGTGTATCATAGATGTGATTATAACGGTTCGTATATTTGCGCCGGAAAGAAGCTATTTCGCTGGGGGAATAGAAGACTTTTGTGAGACCTGTGTATATTGCGTCAAGTTCGGGCTCAGTCATACAAATGGTCCGTTTTATATTTTTATATGCAATAATTTCAGTTGATTTGAGGCGCGCGTCGCTATAAGAATACCCGATTTCTTTGAATAGTTGCTTTCTGTCATATGAATCTTCGATGCGGATGAATAGAAGTTTAACTGCGTCTAACTCAAAATATTTATATCGCTCGAAGTTGCTGGTCAAATCAATCCCGAAATGTTTTTTCCAAAGATGGATAGATTGTATTCCACGATTTTCGTAATTGACCCAGTTTTCATAAGAGATAAAACTCTTGCGAAATTCTTCGTTCCGGTGATTCTGAAAAAAAGCGGATAATAGTTGCGAGACGGGTTCGCGGATGGATTCTATAATGAGCGGTTTAAAATTGTATTTTCTACCAATATACTTTACAACATCATATAAATCTAAATTATTGTTTGATAAAATGTTTGTGTTATATATTTGCTCGAAATGGGCGACTGAATGAAAATGGGCGACAGTATTATTGGGGAACCCGAATTTTATTGAAGTGCTCCCTGTTTTGGGCATTCCGATATAATAGATTGATGGAACATCTTCTTTTGATGGATTACCTATTTCTATTCTTTTAGAGAACATTTTTACGACCTCATCGCATATCTGGTCATGTATTGAAGCTATTATATTTTTGTATTTTTTACGAAAGGTGCTTATTTCATCAGGTGAATAGATTTGTTTGACGACTGGATGATCATATATTGCGTTTAATTCAGACTCTGAGAAATAAATATTATCATTCACAAATTTATAAATGTCGCGGACTTTTGAAATGGATGAAGTATCATTCGATTTAGTAGGAATATAGGTCATTCCAATTGATTCAAATATGGTGGGGCGGTCATCAATGTCTTCGAATCGGATTAAGAGAATGCGGATATGTTCAAGGTCATAATATTTGTATTTATTGAAGTTCTCTAATATGTCTATGTTAAAATGTGTTCTAACTAATTTAGGGAGCCATATTTTTTTTAGCCAGTCATCAATTGTTATTGTGGATTTAATTTCGTCAATTAATTTATTGGATGGAGATTTAGAGTAATTACAAATATTACATATACAGCTATCATGTAATGTAATATGGTTCATTCTATGGGAGATTATTTGAGAAATTGGTTCGCGAATGGATTCTATAATGAGTGGTTTAAAATTGTATTTTTTTCCAATATATGTTATGAAATCAATAAATGAGAAAGTAGAAGGTAATTTGACTTTATTAATTGACTTGAAGTGATTTATGTGGTGCCAATGTGCGACTGATTTTGTGGGAAAACCGGCCTGTATAGAAGTGCTTCCGGATTTTAGCATACCAATGTAATATATTGATGGAATTGGTTCTAAATCATTCCCATTATCTTTATGCTTATTTTGTTTTATTATTGATATTAGATTTTCGTAATCCATAAACTTTTTTAGAAAAAAAGTTGGGGAATAAAACTTTATGCTAATATATTTTTATTTTTTAGAAATAATAAAAATATATTAGCATAAAGTTTTTGTTTTATTATATTATAATGGGCTCAGGTATAAAGTTGAGTGTTCTCTTATTTAGTTTTGCATTGATAAGCGCAATTTCTATTGACGACCTTCCAGAAAAGAATAATGTTTATGTTAAACCAGCGGTTGTTATTGATGAAAAGTCGGTTGAGTATAAGTTAGATGATTTAAATATTATTCAACCAATGTATATTATTATTCCAAAAGATAGAAATGAATCATTTGTTGGTCCTCCAACACATCATGATAATGAAAATCACACAAATCGAAAATTATTGAAAAGCGCTTCTGCTCCCGCTCCAAAGGCTACACCTGCTCCCGCTCCAAAGGCTACACCTGCTCCCGCTCCAAAGGCTACACCTGCTCCGGCACCAGTAATATTATCCGCAACTGCGAAAACAGTTTTAGCAAATAATGAAAAGAAATTAGATACTTGGTTAACTACTGACAAAGGAAAAGAGGCGGTTGATTTTTGTAAATCTCTTGGAATTACTAATAATAACCGCGTATACACTGGTTGTTTAGAAGACATGATGGTTATAAAAGATAAAAATGTTGCAAAGGAAAGCGCTCTTAGTGCAGAAGAAATTATTTCATCTGACCATGAAGGAACTAACTGCCGGTTCTGTCAGGCTTCTGGGGACCCCCACGTTACAAATTATGATGGTTCTTATTTCCATATTCAGGAACAGGGAATTTATACAGTTGCTAAAATGGATGGGTTCGAGGTTCAAGAAAAAGTTAAAAAGAATGGAGAAAATAAAGTTGGTGTCCCATCTTGTATGATTGGCGCGGTTGTTAAATCTGGAAGTGTTATTATTGAGGTTGATGTTTATAATTATAAAAAAGTTGTCGTAAATGGCGAATCAGTTGATATTCCAGAGGGTTTAACAAAAACATTTGGCGGTGTTCAGGTGAAATATGGAAAACAGACAATTGAATGGAAAGGCGAAAAGGCAACTGCAACAGGAATGAAAATAATTACGAAGAATGGCTTTATGGTAATGATTGAAGGAAGTTATTGTGGAGTATTGGAAGTAAATGTCCCAATTCCTTATTATGGAAAAATGAGCGGTATTTGCGGAAATGCAGATGGCAATAAAAATGGAGATGATTTTAAAGGGACCGACGGAAAAGTTATGGATGTTAATTATGGAGGAAAATCTTGGGAAATGAGTGGATATGGAGGCCCTACTGCGCCTTTGTCGAAGTGGCAATTATCTTGGAAGCCTTTGGGAAGTTCTTGTTATTTTGTGAGTGGATGTGAGTCTGCACCAGTAGTTTCACCTTCTTCCGCGGTTAAATCAGTATCTTCTCCTGTGGTGGTAGCCCCTGTTTCTTCAAAGTCGGAGCCAGTCGCTTCCAAATCTGTTGCATCTGTTGCTTCAAAGTCGGAGCCAGTCGCTTCCAAATCTGTTGCATCTGTTGCTTCAAAGTCGGAGCCAGTCGCTTCCAAATCTGTTGCATCTTTTGCTTCAAAGTCGGAGCCAGTCGCTTCAAATAAAAAGGATAAGAATTTAGAAAAAGTTGAACAATTCGTTAAAGATATGAAAAAAAATCATATACTTTCAAGTAAAAAGATATCATCATTAAAGGCAAATGTATTAAAATTAATTAATAATGAGCATGAAAAACTTCAAAGTGAGTTATCTGATTCAAAGAAAGTTATTTTATTAACTGATAGCGATGTTGAGAAGTTGAAATCAAAATATGAAAATAAAATTAAAGAGTTTCGCGCATTAAATCAAACAATTTCTATATTCGAACAAAAAATTAAACAGCATTATCAACAAATGGAATCAGATTCTAAATATTTACTTCTTCTTGAAAAAATTAAGCCATTATTTTTAGGAACGCTTCAATCTTTTGGTAAAATTGCGCTCGATGTTAAAAATATGATTGTAAATAATATTGTTGAAGGAGAAGATAAAGAATATATGCTTCGAATCTTGTATGAAATGACTGAACCAGCTAAGAATACAACAAGTGTTCTTTCAAGTGAATTCATTAAACACTATGAAAAATATAAGAAGCGTGTTGGAGTTGATAAAGATGTGTATGACAAGGAATATAAAGAACTTTTAGTTTTTAGAGAGAAATATAAAAATGAGAGAAAATTGAAAAATCTCTTACTAAAAGATTATAAAAATGCATTAACTATACTTAAACGATTACGGATGACTTATACACTTGATGAAGAAGATATTAAAGCATTTAATCAATTGAACACTTTTATCAAGAATATTTTTGATTACAAAAAGTGCTAAATATTTATAAATTAAAAACAATCTTTTTAATTTACAAAAAAAAACAATTTAACGACGATTAGGAAGTCCCATCTGTCTGGCTTCATAGTTGGTAAGAGCTCCAGCATCACGAGCTTGAATTTGGGCACTTCGCGATGGATTTGCTAAATATCCAGATGAGTTGTAAGTATTACCACCATAGGAGTAAGCAGGTGTGGAACCACCGTATGACCAAGTTGCTTTCGCAGAAGGAGATGGCTTAGATGAGAAAGAGAGAGAGACGGGATGAGAAACAGAAGGCTTTGTGCAAGAAATTTTCAAAGCGGACATACAATATAATAGAATTTATTTTTTTTAGATTTTACGAATAAATTTTTTTTGGATATTTATTTTCTAAATTTAATTAAATATGGACAGAATATTTAATATAAATTTTTTTCAAAAAAAGAAAAAAAATAATAATAATGAAAATAATGAAAATCGTGAAAATAAAGAGATTAGAGCTGTTCGAGAAATAGCTGGATCGACTGGACCAACCGGAAAAAATGGTTATACTGGACCGACTGGACCAATTGGAAAAACTGGCCCACGAGGTCTTCCTGGAACGTATTTTGGAGACACCGGTCCGACCGGTCCAAAAGGAAACACTGGTTTAATTGGAGGAACCGGTGCTACTGGGCCTCAGGGGTTTAAGGGTCCAAATGGTCCAACTGGGGCAACTGGAGGAATCGGGCCAAGTGGTCCCCAAGGAGGAACAGGCGCAACTGGTTCTACTGGAAAAATTGGAATAATTGGGAATACTGGTCTTCAAGGAAATACTGGTTCTATTGGTAAAAATGGAAGGACTGGTATTAAAGGACCAACTGGTTCAAATGGAGAGGTCGGAGATATTGGAGCTACTGGGCGTCGTGGAAATATTGGGGCGACCGGAATAACGGGTCCAACTGGGGTAACCGGTAGAGATGGTCCAACTGGTGCGAATGGAATAACGGGGCCAACTGGGCCTACTGGTTCTACTGGGCCTGTTGGTAGAACTGGATTGGGGTTAACTGGACATACTGGCTCATTTGGGCCTGATGGAAATCTGGGGCCTACTGGTATAACTGGTCGTAGTGGTTATAGAGGAGCTACTGGAAATACTGGGCCTACTGGCACGACTGGCGCAACTGGGCCTACTGGAGCTGGAATAATTGGGTATATAGGAAAGACTGGTCCAACTGGTGCAACTGGTTCTACTGGTCCATATGGATATGGGGTAATTGGAAATACTGGTATTATTGGAGAAACCGGAGCGACTGGTAGTTATGGAGGAGGGGCGACTGGACCTACTGGAAAAGGGGGGCCTACTGGGGCAATTGGTCAGACTGGTGTATTTGGTCCAACAGGAGTATCAGGGTCAACTGGTAGGACCGGTCCTACGGGAAGTGGAGGTAATTATGGAATAACTGGGAGAGATGGACCGACTGGTCCTACTGGATGGACTGGTCCAACTGGAGCGAAAGGAGCTGGAATAACTGGGAATAGTGGTCCAACAGGGGCTACTGGTTATACTGGGCCACGTGGAGATACTGGTTTATTTGGATATCGAGGGGCAACTGGAAATACAGGGGCGACTGGACCTGTGGGAAATACTGGGAGGGATGGATCAACTGGTATAACTGGATTGATGGGTCCTACTGGATTTCTGGGAGGAACTGGACGACGTGGAAAGACGGTTATTGGGGATACTGGTCCGACTGGTTTAACCGGAATAACTGGAAGGGTTGGTCCAAATGGTGGGACAGGGCTTATCGGCGCAACTGGTGTTAGTGGGCCAACTGGACTAATTGGAAGAACTGGATATCGTGGTATTGGAATAACTGGTGCATCAGGACCTACTGGACCGACTGGTCCAACTGGGACAATCGGTAAAATTGGAACGACTGGAACTTATGGACCAAGTGGGCCTGATGGAGAAACAGGGGCAACTGGCTCAACTGGAATAATTGGGCCTACTGGTAGGACAGGGAGAATGGGACCAACGGGAGCGACTGGACCAACCGGCACAACTGGTATTGAAGGTACTACGGGACTTAATGGAAAAACTGGACCTGATGGAAACTTTGGTCGGAGAGGGCCAAGTGGTCCAACTGGTGCGACAGGCAGGGATGGTTTTATTGGTTCGAGAGGGAGATATGGAGATAGTGGACCAGTTGGAATAACTGGGGTGATCGGACCAACTGGTATTCAAGGATATTTATTTAAAACAACTTCTTCAAATACAATTACATTATCTGTATCATTATTAAATACAACGCAAAATTATACAATTGGGGTGAACTTATCTTATAGTACTGGACAGGATATTGTATTTGCAGTGGATGCGATAAATTATTTAAGGGGGAATATTATTTCTTATAATACTGGGACAGGTGGAATTTCTATTAAAATATTGGATGTTTCTGGAACAATTACAGCGTCATCATGGGAAGTGAATACTGATGGAGCAATTGGAATACAAGGTAATACTGGAACAACTGGACCATCCGGAATGAAAGGGTCAACTGGACCTACTGGGATTTTTGGAAATACTGGACCTACTGGAACAACTGGACCACAAGGAAATACTGGGCTACAGGGAAATAGTGGTTTAGTCGGTTCAACTGGCGCAACTGGTGAGATTGGTAATAGTGGTCCAACTGGGACTATAGGAGAACAAGGAAATACTGGTTTGGTCGGTTCTACTGGTCCTACTGGGGCGATTGGTTCAACTGGGCAAAATGGTATAATTGGAGCAAGTGGTATGGTTGGAGCGACTGGTGCGACTGGACCTATTGGACCAACTGGACAAATTGGAGAAATAGGGCCAACCGGCTCGACTGGACCAACTGGACAAATTGGAAATACTGGAACTGTTGGACTTACTGGTGCGACTGGTTCAATTGGAGAAACTGGACCAACTGGGTCAGATGGAAATACTGGACCGCTGGGAAATACCGGACCACATGGAAATACTGGACCACAAGGAAATACTGGGTCTACTGGTAATAATGGATATACTGGACCACAAGGAAATACTGGAAATATTGGAATAACTGGTATAAATGGAAGAATTGGTTCAACTGGGCCACAAGGATCTGTCGGGGAAACTGGACCTACTGGACCATCCGGACCCACTGGCGCAACTGGAATAACAGGTCCGACTGGAACAACTGGGCTTGTAGGTGTATCAGGTTCAACTGGACCTACCGGAACTACCGGAACTACCGGAACGACTGGGCCTACCGGACCTACTGGACCTACTGGGCCTACTGGGCCTACTGGACCAACCGGACCCACTGGACCAACCGGACCCACTGGACCAACCGGCGCAACTGGACCTACCGGCGCAACTGGACCTACCGGTCCAACTGGACCTACCGGCGCGACTGGACCTACCGGACCTACCGGACCTACCGGACCTACCGGACCTACCGGCGCGACTGGACCAACCGGCGCAACCGGCGCGACTGGACCTACCGGACCAACCGGAACTACCGGACCTACCGGAACTACCGGACCAACTGGGCCAACTGGACCAACCGGACCAACCGGACCAACCGGACCAACCGGACCAACCGGACCAACCGGACCAACCGGACCAACCGGACCCACCGGACCAACTGGAATGACTGGACCTACCGGCGCGACTGGACCTACCGGACCTACCGGACCTACTGGACCTACCGGCGCAACTGGACCCACCGGACCAACCGGACCTACCGGACCAACCGGCGCGACTGGACCTACCGGACCTACTGGGACAACTGGTGGAACTGGACCAACTGGACAAACTGGACCAACCGGACCTACCGGCACTACCGGTGCGACTGGACCAACTGGACCTACCGGTGCGACTGGACCAACCGGCGCAACTGGACCTACTGGACCAACCGGAATGACTGGACCAACCGGCATAACTGGACCTACCGGACCTACTGGGATAACAGGAGGAACAGGAACTACTGGACCTACCGGACCTACTGGACCTACCGGACCAACTGGCGCGACTGGACCCACTGGACCTACCGGACCTACTGGACCAACCGGCGCGACTGGACCTACCGGACCTACCGGACCAACCGGACCAACCGGCTCGACTGGACCTACCGGACCTACCGGACCAACCGGATCAACTGGTGCGACTGGACCTACCGGACCAACCGGACCAACTGGGCCTACTGGCACAACTGGACCTACCGGACCAACCGGACCAACTGGGCCTACTGGCGCAACTGGACCTACTGGTCCGACTGGTATGACTGGTGCAACTGGTGCGACCGGACCAACTGGACCTACTGGTCCGACTGGAATAACTGGTAGAACTGGACCAACTGGACCTACCGGAATAACTGGACCCACCGGCCCAACTGGACCTACTGGACCGACTGGACCTACCGGACCGACTGGACCTACCGGACCTACCGGACCTACCGGTATGACCGGACCTACTGGGCCTACTGGACCTACCGGACCTACCGGACCTACGGGGCTTACTGGAAATAATGGAGAAATTGGACCTACGGGACCTACCGGACCTACCGGACCAACTGGTTCTTATGGAAATACTGGGCCAACTGGTTCTACTGGAATATATGGTAATTTCGGAAATAATGGGATAACTGGACTTACTGGACCTACTGGAATAAGTGGACCTACTGGACCTACTGGACCAGATGGAAATCGCGGTCATACTGGGCCGACTGGTAATACTGGGCCAACTGGACCTACTGGACCAACCGGTCCGACGGGGCAAACAGGGCCAACTGGACAAATTGGACCAATTGGAATATCTGGAACAACTGGACCGATTGGGCCTACTGGACCTACCGGACCTACCGGACCTACCGGACCTACCGGACCTACTGGACCCACCGGACCTACGGGGCCTACCGGCGCTACTGGACCAACCGGATCAACTGGACCAACCGGACCAACTGGTATGACGGGACCAACTGGTATGACTGGACCAACTGGGCCTACCGGACCTACTGGGCCAACTGGGGCAACTGGACCTACCGGTGCGACTGGACCAACCGGCGCGACTGGACCAACTGGTTTGGGTGGTCCGACTGGATCTACTGGAATTGGTGGTCTAACTGGACCTACTGGAATTGGTGGTCAAACTGGGCCTACTGGGGCGAGTGGTCTAACTGGCGCAACTGGTATTGGTAGTGTAGGACCCACTGGTTCTGGAACATCCAGTAATTTAGTTGTAGATTTTAGTCAAGATTATTCAACAACAACATTATTAAAAAATCCAATTATCTATCCATCAAATACACGAATAAGCTCATCAAATATTATTGCACAATTAGATAGTAGTCTAAATTCACAACAAGTTTATACATTTGGTAATAGTATTCCAAATAGATGGGTCGGTCGTGGAGATGAGTTAAATTCATTATTTTATTCTGATAATGGATTTAATTGGACTGGATTAGGAACAACAATATTTACTAGCAGTTTAACTATTTCTGGAATAAAATGGAATGGAACAATGTGGGTTGCTGTTGGTGGAGGAATAAACTCAATTGCTTATTCATATAATGGAATTAATTGGATTGGTCTTGGAACAACAATATTTAGTAATGGTGGATATTCTATTTCTTGGAATGGAACAATGTGGATATCTGTTGGTAATGGATCAACAAATACTATTGCATATTCTTATAATGGAATTAATTGGGTTGGATTAGGAACTAATATTTTTTCTAGTACTGGATATGGAATTGCATGGAATGGAATAATGTGGATTGCAGTTGGTGTTGGAACAAATACAATTGCGTATTCATATAATGGAATTAGTTGGACTGGAATATCAACAAGTACAAATATTTTTAATAGCAATGGATATGGTATTGCTTGGAATGGAACTATGTGGGTTGCTGTTGGTCAAGGAACAAACAGTATTGCTTATTCTTATAATGGACTCAATTGGTCTGGGTTAGGATCAACAATGTTTAATAATCAAGGATTTTGTATTAATTGGAATGGAACGTTGTGGGTTGCTGGTGGAGGTTATTATCAAAATACGATTTCATATTCTTATAATGGAATTAATTGGTTAAAAATATCAACAATCACTCAAAATTTCAGTGCTGTTTACAATATTGGTTGGAATGGAAATTTATGGATGGCAATGGGTGTTGGACCTACTATTGGTCAACCAAGTACAATATCATATTCATATAATGGAATTGACTGGACGAATGTTCCTGATTCTCAAAATATAACAACACTATATGGAAAAGGTGTTGGTTTTAATAATGCGCGGCCAAATACACTTACATTTCCAAGACAGATGACAATTTCCGGAGGATATGGTGGAAATTCAATGGCATATTCTTATGATAATGGACTTACATGGACTAAAATATCTACAAGTATAAGTGTTTTTGATTCATATTGTTTTGGTGTTGCTTGGAATGGAACTATGTGGGTTGCTGTTGGATATGGTTCAAATAATACAATTGCTTATTCATATAACGGAATTGATTGGACTGGACTTGGAACTAATATTTTTTCATCAGCTGGATATGGACTTTTTTGGAATGGAACTATGTGGGTCGCTGGTGGAAGTGGAACAAATACACTTGCGTATTCATATAATGGAATTGTTTGGACTGGAATATCAACGAGTAGTAGTATTTTTGATGCACAAACACGTTCAGTTGCATGGAATGGAACATTATGGGTTGCTCTTGGGTTAAATGGTCCAAATACAATTGCATATTCATATAATGGGCTTAATTGGACTGGAATTGGAAAAACTATTTTTAGCGGAGCAGGATATGGTATCGCTTGGAATGGTACGATGTGGATTTCAGTTGGATATGGAACAAATGCAATTGCTTATTCATATAATGGTATTAATTGGGTTGGTCTTGGAAATCCAATTTTGTCTCAGGGACTAAGTATTGCTTGGAATGGTACGATGTGGGTTGTAGTTGGATATGGAGCAAGTACAATTGGATATTCATATGATGGATTAAATTGGTCTGGAATTGGATCAACTATTTTTAATGGTTATGGAAAAGGAATAACTTGGAATGGAACGTATTGGATTGCAAATGGATTCGCAGGAAATACATTAGCTTATTCATCAAATGGAATAAACTGGACTGGATTAGGTTCAACCATTTTTACTTCTGATGGAGGAGGCGTTGGTTCAAACTTCAATTCCCCTGCGACAGTATATATTCAACAACCAACGATTGCTCTTGGAAGTGGAACAAATACAATGGCTTACTCAACTGATGGAATTTTATGGACTGGATTAGGAACTGATATATTTTCTACTGGTGGATTAAGTTGCGCTTGGAATGGAACAATGTATGTAGCAGGTGGATATGGAACAAATAATACATTAGCATATTCATATAATGGACTGACATGGACTGGGCTTGGAAAAACAATTTTTGATACAAGTTGTCTTGGTATATCGTGGAATAATTCTCAATGGGTAGCAGTTGGACAAGGAACTAATACAATTGCTTACTCATATAATGGTATTAATTGGACTGGAATTGGAACTGATTTTTTAATTGTTGGGTATAGTGTTTCTTGGAATGGAACACGTTGGGTAACAGTGGGTCAAGGAACTATTCCAGTTGCTTATTCAAATGATGGAATTACTTGGAATAATATATCATCAAGTACAAACCTTTTTTCAATTGGATATAATATTGCGTATAATGGAAAAATTTTTGTTGCAGTTGGAGAAGGAACAAATAAGATTTGTTATTCAAATGATGGTCTAACATGGATAGGACTTGGTAGTCCAATGTCTACATTTGCTGTAAGTGGAATTGCTTGGAATAATGAGAGATGGGTAGCTGTTGGTGATTCAACATTTGGAGGATATTCAATTGCTTATTCAAGTAATGGAATATCTTGGACAAATATTTCAACCAGCACAAATATTTTTAGTTATGGAAACAAAATTTGTTGGGATGGAAAACGTTGGATTGCTACTGGAGGAGGAATTACAAATACAATAGCGACATCTTATGATGGAATAACATGGTATGGAGTTGCAACAAGCAATAGTCTTTTTTCTAGTGCAGGTGGTCTTTCATCAAATTACAACGCTTCTTCAAGTCAATTGATCGTTAGTAATACGAGCGGAACAACGTTGTCGAACCGTTTAGAAATAGTAGCTGATTCATACTACAATCAAGGTCCAACGGAACTTACGGTTTCAATCACATCAAACAACTTGTAATTTTATTTTATTAGAAAAAAACGAACCATTTTTTTCTGAACTGATTATATATGAATAATTATATAAATAATAAAGAAATTGGTCCAACAGGAGCAACTGGATTAAGAGGACCAACTGGACCTACTGGTCCAACTGGACAAACTGGACCACAAGGTCCTCGTGGTAAATCAACTGGTATAACTGGATATACTGGTCCGATTGGTTTTGATGGTTATTCTGGTTTATGTGGAAATACTGGAAGACGAGGTATAACTGGTATATTTGGAGGAAATACTGGTCAATCTGGTAGGACTGGGTCAACTGGAAGAATTGGACATACTGGAATAAGTGGGCCAACTGGAATTCAAGGAAATACTGGGAGAATGGGAGAAACTGGTTCAATCGGCCCAACTGGTCCTACTGGTCCGACTGGTTCAATTGGAGCAACTGGTATCTCTGGTATTAAAGGCGAAACTGGAACAACTGGGCAGAGAGGACCTACTGGAAGAACTGGATATTTTGGAGCTCGCGGTCGTACTGGGAGAGTTGGATTTATAGGAAGAGGGATAACTGGGCCACAAGGACCGACTGGACAACAAGGGACAACTGGTGCTGATGGTTATGGAAATACTGGAGCAACTGGTCTTCAAGGATATACTGGACCTACCGGCAATCAAGGTATAATGGGTCCTACTGGTATTACTGGTCTAACTGGAAATACTGGATTCAATGGAGATACTGGAAAAACAGGACCAAGAGGAAGAGGACCTACTGGTGCAACTGGCACATATGGAATAACTGGTGCAACTGGACGTGCTGGTCCTACCGGATTTGGACCTACCGGCACACAAGGTATTCAAGGAAATACTGGTCCAACTGGTCCAAATAAAGCTGGTAAGATGGGAATAACTGGTAATACTGGGCCACTGGGAAATACCGGAACAACTGGACCAACCGGAGCAACAGGAGCAACTGGTGGAACAGGTCCACAAGGAAATACGGGGCCAACCGGAAGTCGTGGTCAAACTGGACCTACTGGTGCATATGGTAGAACTGGTATAAAAGGACATACAGGACCAAATGATTTAGGGGCAACTGGAACACAGGGAAATACTGGACAACAAGGAAGAACTGGCGCAATCGGAAGAACTGGACCTACTGGAATAACTGGATTTGATGGAAATATTGGAAATATAGGTCCATCTGGGCCTACTGGACTTACAGGGGCTACTGGACCGACTGGATATTTTGGATCACAAGGACCTATTGGAAAAACTGGTCCAGATGGGGAAGGTATAACTGGAAGAACTGGATCTGATGGATTACGTGGTCCAACTGGTTGGAGTGGGATAAGTGGGCCAAGTGGACCTATTGGAAGAACAGGAGCGCGTGGATTTAATGGAGAAACTGGTCATACTGGACCAGATAGATATGGAGATACTGGAAATTATGGGGCAACTGGACTTAGAGGAAGAGGGGGGCCGACTGGTCATACTGGACATACTGGTTCAACTGGGGCGACAGGTATTCAAGGAAATATTGGTCCATCTGGTCCAACTGGTTCTACCGGACCTACTGGGGCTACTGGTGCGACTGGACAAACAGGAGCGACTGGACCAACTGGAAGAACAGGTCCTACTGGAAGAATTGGACCTACTGGAATTCAGGGAAATACAGGTATGACTGGAAGAACTGGAATTGTTGGTTATAACGGGCCAATTGGTCATACAGGTCAAACTGGACTGATTGGTCCAACTGGAAGAACAGGACCACAAGGAAATACTGGTGCGACCGGTCCGACTGGTATTATTGGAGACATTTATAAAACAACATCATCAAATATAATAAATTTATTATCTCTTACGATTGGAACATATGAAACATATACAATTTCGACTGGATTATCATATACTGTTGGTCAGGGAATTATTTTTATAAATAGTTCTATTGATTATTTTGAAGGAAAAGTAAATTCATATAATTCAATAACTGGTTCTATATCTGTTTATATAACATTTATTGAAGGAGATATAACATCGAATGTGTGGAGTGTAAATTTAGATGGAGATACTGGAATTTTAGGAAATACTGGACCTACTGGGTTAAATGGTTCAACTGGACGAACTGGAAATCAGGGAAGTACTGGACCGCAAGGAAATACTGGGCAAGCTGGAAATACTGGACCACAAGGAAATACTGGACTACAAGGAAATACTGGTGCGAATGGACCTAATGGAAATCAAGGAAATACTGGTGCGAATGGAAATAAAGGAAATACTGGACCAGAGGGAAATACTGGTGCGACTGGACCTATTGGACAAACTGGACAAACTGGATTAATGGGTTCTACTGGTATTCAAGGAGAAAATGGAAATACTGGTCCAACTGGGGCGACTGGTATTCAAGGAAATACAGGACCACAAGGAAATATTGGCGCAATCGGAAGAACGGGACCTACTGGACCAACTGGAAATCAAGGAAATACTGGGCAACAAGGAAACACTGGAAAAACTGGAACAGCTGGCCCAACTGGTCCTACTGGAAATACTGGACCTACTGGAAATACTGGACCACAAGGAAATACTGGATCTACTGGAAATGCTGGGTCTACTGGAAATTATGGATATGATGGTCCAACCGGTCCAACTGGACCAACTGGTCCAACTGGACCTACCGGCTCATCAGGGTCAACTGGAACAAATGGAAGTAATGGAGAAACTGGTATAATAGGACCTCATGGAGTTCAAGGAATAACTGGTCAAAATGGACCTACTGGCGCGACTGGTTCTTCTGGAAATAATGGAAATACTGGACCAACCGGACCCACTGGACCCGCTGGAAATGATGGAAATACTGGACCAACTGGAGCCACTGGACCCGCCGGAAATGATGGAAACACCGGACCAACCGGACCCACTGGACCCGCTGGAAATGATGGAAACACCGGACCAACTGGACCCACCGGACCCGCCGGAAATGACGGAAACACTGGACCAACCGGACCCACTGGGCCAAATGGAAATGATGGAAACACTGGACCAACTGGACCCACCGGACCCGATGGAAATGATGGAAACACCGGACCAACTGGACCCACTGGACCACAAGGAAATGATGGACATACTGGACCAACCGGACCCACCGGACCCGATGGAAATGACGGAAACACCGGACCAACCGGACCCACTGGCCCAAATGGAACTGAC
>Ga0214921_10002120_pt1 | contig 32716 bp, 27 predicted proteins | sample LL1505_MetaG_FD_177992 | JGI IMG/M metagenome (GOLD analysis project Ga0214921, IMG submission 177992) | Freshwater microbial communities from Lake Lanier, Atlanta, Georgia, United States - LL-1505 | ecosystem: Environmental > Aquatic > Freshwater > Lake | place: USA: Georgia | collected... | reverse complement strand
CTCACGCTCGCAAAATTGGATGCTCCGGAGTGAAGCGAGGCCGCTTATACCAAAACCGAAGGGCCAATCAACGTGCCTCTCCAGATTGAACCATTTAAGTTTGTTGGCTCAGGGTCGGCGGGCGGCTACTTCGAGCTTGGCAATCTCAACCGAGGCCCTTGTTTCTATATCATTTAACAGGCCTTCAAGGTGAGGATCATCCACGCCTGAACGCTCCTCACGGATCGCCGCCATCAGGCCATTTAACGCCGTGGTTGAGAGATTATCGTCCAGCAGACTGTCGCGGACATCGTCAAGAAGGTCGAGAATCTTGCTCGCGCGGCGCACCGCCTTCTTGCGCCGCTCGAGCGGACCGCCGACTTCCTGAAGGGCAATGAGCGCATCTATGGAGCCAACGCCGGTCGGACCAGAGGCGCGCGCTGCCGAGGCGGTCTCAGTGTTTGCCGACGCATTGGACAGCCGAAAATCGCCGCCCGCTGAGCGGGAGGCCGACCGTGCTGGACCCGATGTCCCTACGCCGTTCGTACCGCCGATTTTCATCTCAATACCATCTGACCCAAAGCTGCAGCCCGTAACCTCTAGGGCGACAAGATGACAATCTGTACCTTGACACTTGCTGTAACGTTAAGGCTCGGCAGGATTTGCCGTGGGCAGGCCGTTTTCGCAAGACCAAACTTTAGCAATCTGATTCAACTGCCTTTTTTATGGTTAAATTCTTGGCACGAACTTCGCATGTAAAGTCAGGCTAGGCGCGCGTGGCGTCAAGACCCAAGGATCAACAGACCGCTATGATGCGCATCGGCTCGGTTCTAAAAACAGTGATCACCGCCTTGTCCGCGGCCGCTTTGATAGCGACGCCCGTTTTGGCCAAGTCGCGGATCAAGGACATTGTCGCTTTCGAAGGCGTACGAGACAATATGCTGGTTGGTTACGGCATTGTCGTGGGCCTGAACGGCACCGGCGACTCGCTTCGAAACGCCCCCTTCACCAAGCAAAGCCTCGAAGCCATGCTCGAGCGCCTTGGCGTCAATACCCGCGACGCGACCATGAACACCAAGAATGTCGCCGCCGTGATGGTCACTGCCCGCCTTCCTGCCTTTTCTGCCTCTGGATCGCAGGTCGACGCGACGGTTTCGGCTCTCGGTGATGCCAAGAGCCTGCTCGGCGGCACCCTGTTGGTCACCCCCCTCCTCGCCGCAGATGGCGAGGCCTACGCGGTGGCTCAAGGTACGGTCCAGACCGGTTCGGTCTCGGCCTCTGGCGGGTCTGGCTCTTCGATCTCAAAGGGCGTCCCCACCGCCGGGCGGATTGCCTCTGGAGCCATTGTCGAGCGCGAGGTTGGGTTCCAGTTGGCCAGCATGGCGCAGATGCGTCTGACCCTGCACAATCCAGACTTCACCACCGCCCGCCGCGTTGCAGAAGTGATTAATGCGCGCTTTCCCGGGTCGGCCAGAGCCGACAATCCCTCTATCATCACCGTGCGCCCCGCTGTCGGCCGTGATCTGGTGACCTTCATCACCCAGATCGAACAGCTAGAGGTCCAACCTGACAATCCGGCCAAAGTAATTATCGACGAGGTCGCAGGCGTCATTGTCATGGGCGAGAATGTGCGCCTTTCCACCGTGGCCATTCAGCAGGGCAACCTCACCATCACGGTTCAAGAAACGCCTCAGGTCAGCCAGCCCAACCCCTTGGCACAGGGCCAGACGACGGTAACGCCGCAGTCTCAGGTCTCGGTTGACGAGGAAAAGGGCAAGCAGTTCATTACGCTAAAGGAAGGCGCTTCATTGGCCTCGCTGGTCAAGGGGCTCAACAGTCTCGGCGTCACGCCGCGCGATATGATCTCGATCCTCCAGACCATTAAGGCGGCCGGTGCGCTGCAAGCCGATATTGAGGTGATGTAATGAATTTGAGCGCTTCGTCCCTGCCCATCGACCTGATGCGGCCAACACCGCAGATGTCGAACAACGGCTCCATCAACGACCCTCGCGCCCGGATCGAAAAGACCGCGAAGGAATTTGAGTCTGCCTTCCTATCAACCGCCTTTCAGACCATGTTCTCAGGGGTCAATACGTCGGAGCCCTTTGGTGGCGGCGAAGGCGAGCAGGCTTTCAAATCCTTCCTTATGGACGCCTTTGCCAAGCAGATGACCAAGGCGGGCGGGGTTGGCCTCGCCGCCTCGGTCACACAAGAGATGCTCAAGATGCAGGGACTATCCCCTACCCCCACCGCTCAGGAACTCGTCAAATGAACCCCGATGCCCGCATCAATCAAATGACAGAACTAACCCAGATCCTAACGGCGCGGCTGGCCAAGGAATGTAAGGATTTCGAGGACAATAAACCGCTCGAAGCGGCCAAGACCCTCGATGAAACCTCGCGTCTTGCCAATATCTACCGGCATGAATCGCAAAGGCTACGTGAAGCGCCTCACGTCTTGGCTGAGACATCCCTGCCCGCACGCCAAAGCCTGATTACGGCCACAGAAGCCTTTGATGCCGTCTTGGCCAGACATGGCCGCGCCGTCGAGTCGGCCAAGTTCGTCACCGAGGGTCTGGTGCGCGCCATTGCCGAAGAGGTGGCCTCGTCCCGTCCAACCGGCTCGGGTTACGGTCCCGGCGCTCAATCGTCAAAGATCGATGCGACGTCCTTGACGCTGAACCGCAGCGCCTAGGCCGCGCGGTACCAGAGTACACCCTGCTCATCCGGTTCTGCGACAACCAAACCGCGCCCGATCAGACAGTTCAGGTGGGCTAGGCTCTCACCCGTGGCCATGCCCAGAACCTCTGGCCCGATCTTGCGAGCAAAGAGCGATCCGAACACATCGATACTGCGCTTTGGCACAGCCAGCGAGGACAGAAGCCGCGTCAAGGCCCGCTCATGGCCACGGATCAGGTGATCCAAGCGGGCATGGAGGCCGTGGAAGGGCTCATTATGGGCCGGTAGCACCAGGACATCGTCCGGAACCAGAGTCTTGATCCGGGCCAGTGAGGTTAGCCAATCGGTCAAGGGGTCGCCGTCTGGCTCAGTCGGAAAGACCGAGACGTTGGATGAGATTTTCGGCAGCACCTGATCGCCGGAAATGAGCAACTTCAGTTCCTCATTATAGAGACAGGCATGTTCGGGCGAGTGACCCGATCCCACCACCACGCGCCAGCGATAGTCCCCGATCTGGATATCATCGCCCTCACTCAGGCGGCGATAGCTGTCGGGCATGGCGTGAACGCCCTTACCAAAGCCACCGAAACGCGCCTTGTAGGTCTCGATAGATTCCTCATCCCACCCGGCCGCATTATAGAAACGCACACCGTCGTCGGGCGCCTCGCGTCCCGTATCGGCCGTTAGCATCCGGCAAGAAATATATTCGAGGCGGCTCATCCACAGACGGCAGTTGAACTTGCGCGTGATCCACCCTGCCATGCCAATATGGTCTGGATGCATGTGGGTAACAAAGACCCGGGTGACGGGCTTGCCTTCGAGCGGGCCGGCAAAAATCTTGCGCCAAGCCGCTGCGGTCTCGCGGGTCTGAACCCCCGTATCGACGATCGCCCAGCCTTCGCCATCGCGAATCGCCCAGAGATTAATGTGGGCAAGGGCAAACGGCAGACCCATACGGATCCAGATCAGACCGGGCGCGATCTCTAAAGTCTCGCCATCTTCAGGAACGGTCTCAAACGGATAGACCAGAGCCGGGCGGCGCTCAGCGATGTCGGTGGGATCTTCTTGAGTTCCGTCCTGCACGTCGAAAGTCTCCTGCGGCTAAAGGTCCAAGCCGATTATGCGAGCAATTGTCGAGGCAATCCAATGATGCCAATAGAGATCGCGGTCTAGGCACAATATGCCTGATTCACGGTCTTAGTTTGGTCTCAGTCACAGTCAAACTTGACCAGACCCGTATGAAGGGGCTTATGCTCCATCACAGGCAACCATCATAAGCCCGTAAGGGTCAGGAATTCCAGGAGACGTACCCATGAGGCCATTTGGACTGGGGCTCATCGCCGCCATCACCCTCGCGATTGCATCGCCCGCACTCGCCGCCCCTAAGGCAGAGGTCGGCGTACCCGAGGCACAACGCAAGATCGGGATGGCTAAGGCCCCTGAAATCATCGCAAAGTCCGGCCTCGCCTGCGGCCTAACCGACGCGCGCTTTGTCGGCTCATCCGACGAAAAGAAGGACGGCGTTAAGGTCACGACCGCCTTCTTCGAAGTCGCCTGCTCTGAGGGCCTCGGCTACATCATCCAAGCCAAGACCGATGGCTCTGTGCCCCTGACCTATGACTGCGTGGCCACCTCTGCTCCGGCCATTGGCCCCGATGGCAAGCCACAGAAGAACAGCCTGGGCTGCCTGCTTCCCGGCAACGCCAATCCGGTTGCTGGTCTCCAGCCCTTGGTGGCCAAGACCGGTTCGCACTGCGTCGTGGATAAGGCTCGCTATATCGGCCAAAGCCCAACCAGCGCCTATTATGAACTGGCCTGTCAGTCTGGCGCCGGCATGGTGATGCTGGCGGGCCTGCCTGCAACGGCAGATCGTAAGATCACGGCCATGTCCTGCGTTGCCTTCGGTCAGTCCGGTAAGAGCTGCGAACTGACCACCCCTGAGCAGAACCTCGAGCCGATCAAGGCGATGATGGCCAAGTCGAACAAGGCCTGTGACATCAGCGGCACCCGTTATGTTCTGTCGACCGTCGATGGCTCGGAATATTACGAAATCGCCTGCCAGTCAGGCGAAGGCTTCATGCTTCAGGTCAAGGCCGAAGAGCTAGCGAAGACGATCAAATGTGCAGAAGCGGCTTTCGTCGGTGGTGGCTGCACCCTGACCGATGCGCGCGAAGCTGAAACTCAGCAGGCGGGCCTCTATTCCAGCCTTGCTAAGAAGGCCGGTTTTGACTGTGACGTGGCTAAGTACGCCGCCTTCGCGGTTCAAGGTAACGACAAGGAAGTCGTCGAAATGGCCTGTAAGAACCGTCCCGACGGCGCTGTGGGCATCTTCCCAACCACGGCAGGCGCAAAGCCACAGATCCTCGACTGCGTGCGCTCGCAACTGTCGGGCTATCGTTGCAGCTTCTCCAAGCAAGAGCTGGTCTATCCAAAGCTGACCAGCAGCTTGAAGTCGCTCGGCAAGTCCTCCTGCACCGTGTCAAACGTCAACATGATCGGTCGCGCAGATACGTCGGAGTTCTTGGAAGTGGCCTGCTCTGATGGCCTGCCCGGTTGGGTCATCGAATTTACGACGGGCGTCGAAGCCCCTAAGTCGGTGCTAAGCTGCACCCAAGCTAAGGGCATCGGCGGCGGCTGTAAGCTTCCCGGCAATGCGGTGAAATAAGAACCCTCGACGGTTCTGACGACAAACCCGCCGGGGGTTCCTCCGGCGGGTTTTTTGTTGGTTTCAAAAGATCACGGTGCCGAGTTAACAACCAATCACCCGCTGCATTCGCCTTAAAAGGTCAGAACATCATCGTCGGGCGTGAGGGCGAACAGGCGCTCAACATCCGCCGCCCGCTGCTGTCGCGACAGGGCCTGATTGATATAGCCCTTATCGGTGATTTCCCCCGAAAGCGGGTCCGGAGCACCCAACAGGATGATGGCTCTGGCCACCTTGCCACCGCCGCCGCGTGCCTCTGCATTCATGCGCTTAAGTCCTGAACGGACGGCTTCACGAACAGCATTGGCATCGCCCAACCGCGCGCAGAAGGGCCCATTGAGGAACAATAGAAGGCCAACGCCGTCCTTGCCCTCACCGCAGACCACGGCATCGGCTACCGCCCCGCCAACCGCCGAAATGGCCGTTATCCGCAAAGACCCTGCGGCCACAAAGGTGCCAGAGGCCAGCTTGAAGTTCTCCACCAGACGGCCATCAAACACCAGACCGGCCTCTGGGTCAGTCTCATCCTGCAACCGGGCCGCATCGCCCAGCCGGTAGAAGCCCTCTTCATCAAAGGCCGCTGCTGATTTTTCCGGATCGTTGTAGTAGCCGGGGGAGATCTGAGGTCCCTTGACCCTTATTTCGAACTTGCTGCCCTCGGGGGCCAGCTTGACCGAGGTTCCTGGCACCGGCAGGCCGCACATGCCGGTGCGATCATTGAGCCAGTGAATATTACAGGCCGTCGGGCCGGTCTCGGTCGAGCCATAGCCCGTGGCAAAGGTTAGGCGTTCTCCGGTCAGGCGCACACTGACCGCCTGAATACGATCACAGACGCTTTGCGCCAGATTGGCCCCGCCATATTGCAAGACTCGAACCCGAGCAAAAAAGGTCCGTGCCAAGGCCTCGTCCTGCTCAAGCGCCCCGGCAAAGAGGCTCCAGCCCGCCGGAACCATATTGTGATAGGTCGGCGATATCTCTTTGAGATTGCGTAAGGTTTCGGCAAATCGCTCGGGCGTCGGCTGGCCAATATCGACATAGAGCGTTCCCCCCCGATGGGTAACCATGTGCAAGATGGCATTGGCCCCTAGGCTGTGGCTCCAAGGCGCGGCATTGACCACGACGGGTGGCTCTGGATCGTCAAAGCAGGCGGTGATCTGGGCGGCATTGATGCAGATGTTCCGGTGAAGGCCCACCACGGCCTTGGGCTTACCGGTCGAGCCTGAGGTCAAGAGCAGCTTGGCAATATCGCCCGGCTGCGCTGTCGGGGCCATGGGGGCTGACGTCAAAAGATCGGCAAGGCTGTGATCGCTTGCACGGCCATTGCGGCTCACTATGACCGGCAAGCCCGCAAGGAACGGAGCCTCCAGCGCTCCGGCAAAGGCCGCCGCATCATCGACATAGATCGCCACCGGCTTGATCAGATCAACCGCATAGCCCAGCCGTGACAGGTCTGCGCCCGCCAACCCATATTGCGGCGACACCGGCGCAATCGGCGCGCCGAGGCTCATGGCGGCATAGGATACCAAGGCCTGATCAATAGAATTGCGCGCGAGGATCAAGAGCGGCGTGCCACGGGTTAAGCCAAGAGCGGCTAAGCCACCCGCCAGAGCCTTCACCTCAGCCGCACCCTGGCCATAGGTCCGCTCGCTCCAGCCCTCGCCATCGCGCTCGGCGAGCCACAGGCGGTCGGGATAGGTCGCCGCACCGTGGTTCAACACCTCGGTCATGGTCAGAAAATCTTGCCTAAAAGGCGTCGGGTTATGCAGGACCATCGATCCGTCAGAACCGCGCTCGACGACCAGTTGGCGGGGAGCATAACGCGCGTCGCGGAACGGTGCCGTCTTTACATTCACCTGTCCGTCCATCGCTCGCCCCGTCCCTTATGTGTGGCCCTATGCTGGGCCCAGTGTTTCGTGGAACCTTACGGGTTTGCCCTGCCCTTCGGCTACCACTTCATCATCGCGCATCACGATCTTGCCGCGAATAATGGTGGCCATCGGCCAAGCGGTGGCTTCAAAGCCATCGAACGGGGTCCAGCCAGAGCGGGTGGCCATCTGCTCGTGGGTGATGGTCCGGCGCGCCTTCATATCAACGATGGTCAGATCAGCATCAAAGCCCTCGGCCACGCGGCCCTTGTCGGCCAAGCCAAAGACCCGCTGCACGCCATGACTGGTCAAATCGACAAAGCGCTCAAGGGTCAGGCGACCGGCATTGACGTGGGTCAGCATGACCGGGACTAGGGTCTGAACCCCCGGCATACCCGAGGGCGAAGCCGGATAGGGCCGTGCCTTTTCCTCACGCGTATGGGGCGCATGGTCAGAGCCCATTACATCGGCCACGCCCATGGTGATACCGCGCCACAGGCCGGACTGATGGGACACGTCACGGATCGGCGGGTTCATCTGGGCAAAGCCCTTCAACCGCTCATAGGCCTCTGGCCCGGTCAGGGTCAGGTGCTGCGGCGTCAATTCTACGCTGGCCACGTCCTTATGGCGGGCCAGATAATCGATCTCTTGGGCGGTTGTGACATGCAAAACGTGGATGCGCTTGCCCAAACGCTTCGCGATGGACACCAGACGCTCGGTTGACTGGATCGCCGATTGGGCGTCACGAACTTCAGGGTGACTGGTCCAGTCCCCCGTCCGGGCCAAGCTGCGGCGGTCAGCCAGCCTATACTCGTCTTCCGAATGGAAGGCCGCGCGGCGTGAGATATTGCGCAAAACCGCCTCAACACCCTCGTCATCAGCGACCAGCAAAGAGCCGGTCGAGGCCCCCATAAACACCTTGATCCCGCAGCAGCCGGGAAGCCGCTCCATCTCGCCCAGAAAGGCGGTGTTCTCGTGGGTTCCGCCGACATAGAAGGCGTGATCGCAATGCATCCGCCCCTTGGCGCGGCTCAGCTTGTCCAGCAAGGCCTCTGGATCGGTGGTGGTCGGCTCGGTATTGGGCATCTCGAAGACGGCGGTGACACCGCCCAGAACCGCACCGCGTGCGCCCGTCTCTAGGTCCTCTTTCCACTCCAGACCCGGCTCGCGAAAGTGAACCTGACTGTCAATGACGCCAGGAAGCACCGTCAGGCCGCGCGCATCAAAGAACTCGCCTGCGCTGGCCTGACCCAGATCCCCCACAGCGACAATCTTGCCGCCGCGGATGCCGACATCGGCAAGGCCGTGCCCTGCATGACTGACCAAGGTGCCGCCGCGAACAATCAGGTCAAAGGTCTGGGTCACGGGAGGCTCCTGTTAGACGGTTTCATCAAAGAGACGGCAGGCCGCCGCCACGACCTTGGCAACCGGCAGGTCCAGCATATGGCAGACCGCTTGGCTGAGATCGGGATCAATCTGTTTTAGGCCCTCAAAGGTCCTACCACCGCGAACAATGCGGCAATCAGCACCCCAAGGTCCATAGAGACGCTCATCGGAAGGTCCAAACAGCCCTAATGTGGGAATGCCGGCTGCAGCGGCAAGATGCATCAGACCTGAATCATTGCCGATAAACATCCGCGCATGTTTTAGCGCCGCATAGATGGTCAGGAGGTCGGCCTTACCCGTCAGGTCGATCCACCGATCTCGCGGCAAGGTCCGGCGCAAAACCTCAGCAGCAGGCCAATCATCCGGCCCGCCCAAGATTAGCAGACGCCCGGTCGGCATAGGCCCCTCGGGGCCCAGCAGGCGCAAGGCGGCTTGAGCAAAGCGCTCTGTGGGCCAAGTTTTGCCAATCCAGTTGGCGGCAGCGCCCATGGCCAAGATCGGCCCACCCTGCCCGACCATCCGGGCTGCGAGCGCTTCGGTCTCTGGGCTTATGAACAGATAGGGCGCGGGCGGATCAGCCTCTAGGCGCAGCAGGCGCGCAGCCTCGATGACCTTGTGCTCAATCAGGGCGCTCTTCTTATGAACCGCACGTCGCTCAGTCTTGATAAAGCGCGAAATGGCCGAGCCGCGCCCGTCGAGCACCAGCCCCCAGTGCCGATGGCGAACCTTTTGCCACAGCTTGATCCAGTGCCCGCCATTGCGTTGCTTGACCAGCGCAATGACTTCCTTGACCTGGGGCACATCCCGAAACAGAGGCGCAGCCACCGGCCCCACCACGATGGTAAATTCCGCATTGGGAATTTCATCATAGAGCTTTTTGATCAAACCCGACGACAGGACCGCATCGCCGATGCGCGTCGCCGTAATGATCAGGATAGGGAAGGGATTTTGAGACATTCCTCTCTCTATAGGACTTTGCAGCCCTCGGCTCCAGCCCTAGCGCTTCATCGTCGCTTGGGTCAAACTGGGACCATGACTCAGTCGCCCCTCTTCGCAGCCCTTACCTCGCGCGCCGTTATCGCTGTGGAAGGCCCAGACTGGCGCACCTTCCTACAAGGCCTGCTCACGCAGGATGTGGAAGGCCAAGCTGCGGGCACCCTTCGCTTCGGGGCGCTTTTGACCCCGCAAGGACGTTTGCTCTACGACCTGTTCATTCTGGCCGGGGAATCGGGCTGCCTGCTGGACGTGGCCGCAGACCATCGCAACGCGCTCATCCAGCGCCTGACCCTCTATCGCCTACGCGCCAAGATCACGATCAGCGCAAGCCCGCTCGCCGTCGCCGCCCTTTGGAACACGGACCAGAGCGAGGGATTCTTGCCCGACCCGCGCTTGAGCGCCCTTGGCCTGCGCGGCTATGGAGCCGACAGGCCCGCTGGAACCGTATTGGCCACCGAGGATGACCATCAGGCACACCGTCTGTCCATTGGCGTTCCCGATCCCGCCAATGACGCCCCGTCGGACACCACCTATCCCATCGAGGCCAATTTCGACCTGCTCAACGGCATCGACTTCAAGAAGGGCTGTTTCGTTGGGCAGGAAACCACCTCGCGCATGAAACGGCGTGGCACGATCAAGACCCGTATGATCCCCATCCGCTTTGATGGACCGACGCCCGCCTTTGGCGCTGAAATTCTCAAGGGCGACCTTCGCGCAGGGCAGGTTCTCAGCGGCCAAGACGGGCGGGCCATGGCGTCGATGAGGCTCGACCGGATGGCAGGAACACTGACGAGCGATGGACGCCCCATCCAAATTGACTGGCCAAGCTGGATGGAACCACCGGCGGCAGGAGACCCTGAGCCATGAGCGACATGGACTTTTCAAATCGCTGCGCATGGCGTGGCATGATCGGCGACAGCCTCTATGAGGGCTATCACGACCACGAATGGGGCGTACCGGAATATGACAGCCGCGCCCTGTGGGAAAAGCTGGTGCTGGACGGGTTTCAAGCTGGGCTGGCCTGGATCACGATCTTGCGCAAACGCGACAATTTCCGCGCCGCCTTTGCCAACTTCGACCCTGAGATCGTTGCGCGCTTTGGCGAAGCCGACCGCGCCCGCCTGATGGCCGACGCCGGGATCATCCGTTCCAACGGCAAGATCGACGCTGCCATCGCAGGGGCCAAGATCTATCTGGATATGCAAGAGCGCGGCGAGGACTTCTCGACGTTTCTCTGGGACATGGTCGGCGGCACGCCGATCCAAAACAATTGGACCGCCATGTCGGACGTCCCGGCCCAGACCCCACTGGCGGTGGAGATGGCCAAGGCCCTCAAGGCCAAGGGCTTCAAATATTGTGGCCCAGTTATCGTCTATGCCTTCATGCAGGCAGTCGGGATGGTCAATGACCATCTGGTCCACTGCCCGTGCCATGCCCGCGTGCAGGGTGTCGCGATCGGCGCCGCACCCAAGTGACGGGTCCAGACTGGTCGTTCGAGGCGGACTGCCCGTCTCCGGTCTGCGGCATCGACGAGGCCGGACGCGGGCCTTGGGCTGGACCTGTGACGGCCGCAGCGGTGATCCTCAACATCGATGACCTGCCCGTTGGCCTGAACGACTCTAAAAAGCTCAGTGAAAAGGCTCGTGACCGGCTAGAGATCGAGATCAAGGCCCGCGCCGTGGCTTGGGGCGTGGGCTACGCGTCTCCGGAGGAGATCTGCGACCTCAACATCATTCAGGCCACGGGTCTGGCCATGAGACGCGCCGTAGCAGACCTGTCGGTGACGCCGGTCTTTGCGCTGGTCGATGGCAACTACGCCTTTAACCTGCCCTGCCCTGTCCGCACCGTGGTCAAGGGCGATGGCCGGTCTCTATCCATTGCCGCCGCCTCGATCTTGGCCAAGGTGGCGCGCGACAAGGTTATGGTCGGGCTGGACGCCGAATATCCCGGCTATGGATTCGCAGCCCACAAGGGCTATGGCGTCCCAGCCCACGCGGCGGCGCTTAAACATTTGGGCCCCTGCGCGGCCCATCGCCTGACTTGGGGGCCGATTGTGGCCTTGGGCGGGGGTAAATCTCCCTACCCCCTAGGAGCCATAACCCGTTTGTACCTTGCCGCGTCATTGCGAGCGTAGCGAAGCAACCCAGTGGGCTGAAACGGACCTGAATTGATGTTCCCGTGGGTTGCTTCGGCGCGATGCGCCTCGCAATGACGCGGGAAAGTAACCAACCCGCTCATGCTCGGCTGCGGAAACAGCCCCTCACCCAACCCTCTCCCCCAAGGGGGCGAGGGCTTTTCATTTCTTAGCCCTCTCCCTGAGGGAGAGGGTTGGGTGAGGGCCTTGTTTCTCCCCCCCCCCAAAGAAGCCTACCGCTCCAACCGCGCGGCGAGGCTTGATGTGTCCCAGCGATGGCCGCCCATGGCTTGAATTTCGGAATAGAACTGATCGACCAGCGCGGTCACCGCCAGATGCGAGCCATTAGTCCGCGCCTCGTCGAGCACAAGGCCTAGGTCCTTGCGCATCCAATCGACGGCAAAGCCGAACTCGAACTTTCCCTCGGCCATGGTCTTCCAACGATTGTCCATCTGCCAAGACTGGGCCGCGCCTTGGCTGATGGCGGCCAAGACCTCATCGGTGTCGAGACCGGCGTTTTTGGCAAAATGAACCGCCTCGGCCAACCCTTGCACGACGCCAGCGATACAGATCTGATTGACCATCTTGGCCAATTGACCGCTGCCGGCCTCGCCCATGCGGCGCACAGCCTTGGCATAGGCACTGATCACCGGCACAGCCTGGTCATAGGCTTCCAGATCACCGCCAACCATGATGGTCAGGGCCCCGTTTACCGCACCGGCTTGACCTCCCGATACAGGCGCATCCAGAAAGGTCTTGCCCGACTGCGCGGCCAGAAGAGCCATCTCCTTGGCGACCTTGGCAGAGGTGGTGGTGTGATCGACTATCAATCCACCCGCCGCCAGCGACGGTAAGATCGCCGCCACGACGCCGCGCACATCCTCGTCATTTCCGACACAGAGCGCGACGAGATCACAGTCTTGAGCGGCCTCGGACGCCGTCGGGAAGGCGGCCCCTTCGTGCTCTGATGCCCAGGCCTGCGCTTTGACAGCCGAGCGATTGAACACCCGAACCTCATGGCCGGCCTTGACCAGATGCCCCGCCATAGGAAAGCCCATGACGCCAAGTCCGATGAAAGCAACGCGCATGGACGGTCCCTTAGGAGGCTTCAATGCGGCCATATTGGCCACGGAAATAGGTCAGGCCTTCGCCCTCATCAGCATCAAAATCGACAACCTCACCGACAATGACTAGATGGTCGCCCATCTGATGGCGCGCATGAACCCGGCAGGACAGACGTGCCAAGCCACCGTGAACGACGGGCGCTAATCCCGCGATGGGTCCAGCCTGAACGTCGCTTTCGGTCAGACGATAACTATCCCGCCGAGCACAACGATCAGCCAAGCCACGTTGGGCCTCACTCACCACATTGATGGCAAAAACATCGGAAACAGCGAAAAGCTTCCCCCGCTCCGAGGCATCATCGACGCACCACAAAATAAGGCGCGGCTCTAGCGATACGGACACAAAAGAGTTGATCGTCATGCCCAAGGCAACCACGTCGGAGTCATTCGGCTCAGCGGCAATGGTCACGACAGCGACACCGGTGGCGTAGGTTCCTAGGGCCCGGCGATATCGGGTCGTTTCGTCCATGGTCAATTGAATTTCCTGTTTTTCTGGATTTGCCCGGAACAGCGGCGAACCGCAACCCCATCTTAACGTCCCCATGATATCTGAACGGGTGAAATAGAGGTTTACGGGCGAGAGACCATCCATGGCGGCTAAAGAATCCGCAGTCATGATCAAAAAGGTCAAGAAGGTGGTCGGCGGCGGCCACCATGGTGGCGCGTGGAAAGTCGCCTATGCCGACTTCGTGACCGCAATGATGGCCTTCTTTTTGCTGATGTGGCTGATCAACACCACCTCGCCGGAACAGAAGATGGGCATTGCCGACTATTTCGCCCCCGCCAGCGTCTCGCAATCCAACAGCGGCAGCGGCGGTATTTTGGGCGGCACCTCCCTCGGCAAAGACGGTGCCAAAGCTGATGGATCTGCTCGAGTCTTGCAAAACGCCGCGCCCCAGAGCGAGAGTTCAGAAGACAGCCCACAATCGGCATCGTCGCAATCAGCCGCAACTGCTGAGGCCAAGGCGGCGCAAGCGGCTGAGCAGGCCTCGTTCGAGAGCGCCGCGGCCTCTTTGCGCCAAGCGATGCAGTCCATGCCGGAACTGGCGGAACTGTCCAAACAGGTGATTGTCGACCAGACGCCTGAAGGTCTTCGGATCCAATTGGTCGACCAAGAGGGTCGGTCAATGTTCGAAAATGGCTCGACCAAGCCTAACGAGCGCGCTCGTGTGTTGCTGCGTGCTGTGACCAAGATTGTCGACCAACTGCCCAACCGCGTCATTGTTGCGGGCCATACGAATGCGTCTGATGCGGGCGCAGGTGCGGGTGACGCCGACTGGAGCTTGTCAGCCGGTCGCGCAGATGGTGCTCGTCGGGTTATGCAACAGTTTGGAATGGATATGGACCGGGTCGCTCAAGTGACCGGCAAGGCCAATTCCGAACCCCTGTTCCCGGATGATCCAACCTTGGCCGGCAATCGTCGCATTTCCATAACCCTGTTGCGCGAAGCCCCCGTGCTTCCCCCTGATACGGGCATCTGATCTCCGAAATTTTGTGCTCGTGCTGCACCCTTTTGGTTGCGTAGGGGTTCAGGATTTGGCCTAATGAAACTTGGACCGGCGGTTGGGCCAAGGACACCCTCTTTCAGTGACGCACCATTTTGCCTCTCGCCAACTTCGGTTCTTTTTAACCGCACCGGCACCGTGTCCCTATCTACCTGAAAAGGTGGAAAGAAAGGTGTTCGCCCACCTGCCCATGACCGACGGCCCAACCGTCAACGATACCCTCACTCAAATCGGCTTTCGTCGATCACAAAACATCGCCTATCGGCCAGCCTGTGAGGGATGTGACGCCTGCGTGTCCGCCCGCATACCGGTTGCAGATTATGTCTTTTCGCGCTCTGAGCGGCGCGTGTTGGATCGAAACCAAGACCTGGTTCGCCTCGAGGTTAAGGCCGCTGCGACCATGGAGCAGTTTGAGCTCTTGCGGCGCTACCTGACCCATCGCCATTCAGAGGGCGGAATGGCTGATATGGCCTGGCCAGATTTCGTGGCCATGGTCGAGGATACCAGCGTTCGCACCCACATGGTCGAATATAGACTGGCACCCATCGGGCATGGGACGGGAGAATTGATCGCCTGCGCACTCGTGGACCAACTTTCTGACGGGCTATCCCTCGTCTACAGCTTCTACAATCCAGAGGCGGTAAAGCGCAGCCTCGGCTCCCTGATCATTCTCGATCATGTCAAACAGGCGCTTAACCGAGACATTCCGAAGGTCTATCTGGGCTATTGGGTCAAGGGCAGCAGCAAGATGGCCTACAAGGCCCGTTTCAACCCGCTTGAGATCCTGCGCCCCAATGGATGGGTGCTGATGTCTTCGCGCGACCGCGAGCCTTTCCAGCGACCTTCGGAGAGTTCCTAGAGGCCGAGAACGGGCCCGCATTCAAGCGGCAGCCTCGACCACGGCCAATTGGCTGGGCTTTAGCAAAGACGAACATTTCCCTTCATCTCGTGGATCGGCTAAAGCCCCGCCTGTCCATCCTTGCCGACCTTTTGGGAGTTATCGGTGTCCCGGCTTTTTAGTGCCTATGTAATTGTTGACTGGAGCGCGGCCTCAAAGGCCGCGACGGGAACCGATTGTGTTTCGATTGGCGTTCTGAAACGCGATGTGCGCTTTCGGCTGGCCTTTGAGTCCTACACCACGACCACCCGGACCGAGGCTGAAAAACGGCTCGGCCTGATCCTTGATGACCTAAAGAAGCGTAACGAAAAAGCCTTTATGGGCTTTGATTTTCCGCTTGGCTTCCCGACGGGCCTAGCTGCGGCGCTCAAGCTGAGCACAGAGCCGCGTTGGCGCGCGGTGTGGAATTGGCTCGACAAGATGGTCAAGGATAAGGCGGACAATACCAACAACCGCTTCGGGGTTGCTGCAGAGATCAATCGTCGGGTCACCGATGGACCGTTCCCATTCTGGGGCTGCGCGCCGCGCGACACGCTCACGACCCTGCAGCCGAAAAAGACCCGCGACCATGTCGAGAGCGACCTGCCAGAGTTGCGCCTCACAGACATTGCCGCAAAGACCGGTCGTTCGATCTGGAAACTCTATTATGCGGGCTCGATTGGCGGGCAGACCATCCTAGGTATCCCGGCGGTGAGCCGTCTGAAGGCCGCCAAGGCCGATGCCATGAAGATATGGCCACTGGAAACCGGCTGGCAGACCCTTACCCCAGCTGAGCTCGACGGCGTTGACCTCGTCGTCGCAGAGGTTGATCCCATGGCCGCTAAGGCCAATACCGCGCCGGGTGAAACCAAGGCCATCGCCCAGCTTCGCGCCCTCGCCGAACAGTTTGCAAAGTTGGATGAGGCCGGAAAATTCGGCGATCTCTTTGCCGCGCCCAAGGGGGTGGATGAGGCAGGCCTAACCATTGCCCAAACCGAAGAGGGCTGGATTCTAGGATCCTAAGAAGAAGCCCCCTACCCCGGCTTCGCCGGTACTTCCCCCAGAGGGGGAAGATTTGCACATCGAAGATCTTCCCCCTCTGGGGGAAGTGGCCCGTAGGGCCGAAGGGGGCCTTGTTTTTAAGGCTTAATCCACTGGACTCCAGCGTTGCGCCGAAGAGGCCGCTGCAGGCTTGGCTGCGCCTTGACGTTGGCCACCTTGGCCTTGGCGTTGACCGCCACCACCACCGCCGCCAGAGCGACCGCGACCACCGCCGCCATTGCCACCGCCGCCGCCTGGGCCGCCGCGACGCTGAGGACGACCGCCATCACGGCCTTCACGGGACTTGGGCTGCGCCAAGCTCTGTTCAGGAACCGGAAGGGACACGGTACGCGCCGCAATTTCACCTAAGACCTTATCGCCCCGGCGATCAATCGCCGGAATGGTCTGGCGCGTGGTGCGCTGAATATCGCGCAGCAGGCCACGCTCATCATCCGCGCAGAAGCTGATGGCCGAACCATCTGCACCCGCACGGGCGGTACGGCCAATACGGTGGACATAGGCCTCTGGGACCTGTGGCAGCTCGTAATTGATCACGTGCGAGACCGCATCAATGTCGATCCCTCGCGCGGCGATGTCGGTCGCGATCAGGGCGCGGACCTTACCAGCCTTGAACGCGGCCAGAGCCCGCTCACGCTGGCCTTGGCTCTTGTCGCCGTGGATGGCAGCAGCGGTGACACCAACAGCTTCCATATATTGCGCCACCCGGTCAGCGCCCCGCTTGGTGCGGGTAAAGACGATGGTGCGCGAGAAGGCAGGGTCAGAGAACAGATCGGCCAGCAGGGCCCGCTTACGGGGTGCCTCAATGAAGATCAGCTTTTGATCAATGCGCTCAACCGTGGTCGCGCCGGGGGTGACGGCGACCTTGACCGGATCGACCAGCATCTCACCGGCCAAGCGGCTGATTTCGGTCGGCATGGTGGCCGAGAAGAACAGATTTTGACGCTTCTTGCTCATGGTCGCGACGATCTTGCGGATCGGCACCACAAAGCCGAGGTCGAGCATCTGGTCCGCTTCGTCGAGCACGAGGATTTCGCAGGCCGACAGATCCGCCGTACGCTCGGCCATGTGATCCATCAGACGGCCAGGGGTCGCCACCAGAATGTCGATGCCCGTGGTCAGGGCCTTGATCTGCGGGCCATATTTTGCGCCGCCGAAGATCACGGCGACGCTCATGCCCATATGGCGGCCATAGGAGCGGAAGCTCTCGGCAATCTGGGTGGCCAGTTCGCGGGTGGGCGACAGGACCAGACAGCGGCAACCACGGCGCGGAGCGGCCTTCTTATCGGCGGCGAGGCGATGCAGGATCGGCAGGGCGAAGGCGGCGGTCTTGCCGGTACCGGTCTGAGCAATACCCAACAGGTCGCGGCCTTCGAGAACGGGCGGAATAGCTTGGGCTTGGATGGGTGTAGGGGTCTCATAGCCCTCTGCCGCCAGCGCCTTTAGCAGCAGCGGGTTCAGACTTAGATCGGTAAATTGAGTCACGGAGGACTTCTCTTTCAAACAGCGATCGTCGCGCGGGGCCGAGGCTCTCGGACCGACCGCGCGATGCCGCGAGGCTTATCTATGAAAGCGCCCCGCGTGGCCTGGGCGATCTATGCGAAAATTCGCAGGCGCTCGACAGGCTGGGACAAAGGACCGTCCCCTCACGCGGCTGGAGCACCGTATATCAAGCCATCTCGGGCTTGCGAGCGGCTTGTCCGTCAGTTCGCCTTGAAAGTCAAGGCTTTGCTGCGATGCAGCAGAATCCAGAGCCCTAGCCGTTAAAGCCGCGCACGGCCTCAATGATCTGATCTTGGGTGGCGGCGTCCAGATAGGGGTGCATGGGGAGGCTGATAACCTTACCCGCCTTGGCCTCCGTCACCGGCAAACCGCCTGCCCCTTGCGGGTAATGGCTGTAGGCCGACTGCATATGCATGGGCACGGGATAATAGACCGCAGTCGGGATCGATTGGCTCTTCAGATGGGCCGCCAGACCGTCTCGATCCGGATGCTCAATCGTATATTGCGCCCAGGTCGAGACGCCGCCTTCGATGACGCTCGGAGCCTTTGCGGCGCTGCCTGCAAAACCGGCGGCATAGCGATCCGCAACCTGATTGCGCAGAACGATCTCTTCGGCAAAGAGGCTGAGCTTTTCGATCAGGATCGCAGCTTGGATCGTATCAAGACGGCTGTTCATGCCGATCCGCATGTTCAGATATTTCGGGTCATGGTCAAAGGTGCGCCCGGCAATATCGCTCTTCACGGCCTTGCCATGGACGCGCAGACTGTCCATCCGCTCGGCCAAGTCTGCATCATCGGTCAAGATGGCGCCGCCATCGCCGTAGCAGCCCAAAGGCTTGGCCGGGAAAAAGCTGGTGGTGGTGACATCGGCCCAATGGCCGGGGTGTTGACCGTTCAGGGTACAGCCATAGCCTTGGGCACCGTCGGCGATCAGCTTCAAACCATGGCGCTGGCAGATGGCTGAAATGGCAGGGTAGTCGGCGGGCTGACCAAACAGATCGACGGCGATCACGGCCTTGGGCGTCAAGCGCCCCTCAGCCTTAACCGCGACAATGGCGGCTTCGAGCTTTTGCGGATCAAGATTGTATGTGTCGGGCAAGATGTCGACAAAAACCGGCTCGGCCAAGGTCCAAGGCACGACTTCTGCGGTGGCTGCGAAGGTGAAGCTTGGACAGAAGACCGCGTCTCCTTCACCGATGTCCCAAGCCATCAAGGGCAGAGCGATCGCGTCCGTGCCATTGGCGCAGGAGACACCAAACTTGGCCCCAGAAAACTCGGCCAAAGCGCGCTCGAAGGCGGCAACCTCTGGCCCCATCACATAGGCCCCGTGCGCCAAAACCCGCGCAATGGCGGCGTCCAGCGCGGGCTTGATACGGCTCTGTTGGGCGGCGAGGTCGATGAAGGCGATGGTCATGCGGGTCCTGCTGATTGGCATAAGGCCGGATTGAGCAACTCGGCGATAGGTCAATTTGGGGGCAGATGGCCAGACAAACCATGTAACCAATCGTAAGACGTTCTATATCCCCGCCGCCGCAACCTTATATCGTGCGGTTACAAAGGCGTTTAACGCCTATGGACAAAAGGTTTTTTTATTCCAATTAAGCAATCTGTCTCAACGATCCAACGCCAAAGGATCGACATGGGTGAAGTTTTCGGCAAAAACACTCCGCCCTGCGCGCCCGCGCTTGGGGAGAATGATATTTGAGGGTTCCGCGATGCGTTCGCCGATCAAGCAAGGCCTGTACGACCCCCGCAACGAGCACGATGCTTGTGGCGTTGGATTCATTGCCAATATCAAAGGGTTAAAGACCCACGATATCGTCAAACAGGGCTTGCAGATTCTGATCAATATCGACCATCGCGGTGCCGTGGGCGCTGATCCGATGGTGGGCGATGGCGCTGGCTGTTTGATTCAGATTCCCGACGCCTTGCTGCGTGACTGGGCCAATGGGCAGAATCTGACCCTTCCGGCGCTCGGTGACTATGCCGTGGCCATGTGTTTCCTGCCGCGCGATGCCGAAGCGCGCGACATGGCCATCAGCCAGTTCGAACATTTTATTCGCGTTGAGGGTCAGTCCCTGCTCGGCTGGCGCGATGTGCCGGTGGACACCTCTGTGCTCGGCACCGCTGTGCTGGCCGACATGCCGGTGATCCGTCAGGCCATTGTCGTGCGCGGCGAAAAGACCAAGGACCAGGATGCCTTTGAGCGCAAACTGCTGACCATCCGCAAGCAGACGCAAAACCCGCTGGCCGATCAGGCCAATAAGCGCGACCTGCCGACCCTGACCGACTTCTACATGCCGTCCTTCTCGAGCCGTACCGTGGTCTATAAGGGCCTGCTCTTGGCCGATCAGGTTGGGACCTTCTATCTGGACCTGCAAAACCCCCTGACCCAGTCCGCCGTGGCCATGGTTCACCAACGGTTCTCGACCAACACCTTCCCCTCTTGGAAGCTGGCGCACCCGTACCGGTTCATCGCCCACAATGGTGAGATCAACACGGTGCGCGGTAACGTCAACTGGATGAATGCCCGCCGCCGCACGTTGGAATCCCCACTACTGGGTCCCGATCTCGACAAGATGTGGCCGCTGATCCCACACGGCCAGTCCGACACGGCGTGCCTCGACAACGCCCTCGAGTTGCTGCTGGCGGGCGGCTATCCGCTGGCCCACGCCATGATGATGCTGATCCCAGAAGCCTGGTCCGGCAATCAACAGATGGATCCCAAGCGCAAGGCGTTCTACGAATATTACGCCGCCCTGATGGAGCCATGGGACGGTCCAGCCGCTATCGCTTTCACCGATGGTCGTCAGGTCGGCGCCACGCTGGACCGCAACGGTCTGCGCCCTGCCCGCTTCATCCTGACCGACGACGACCATGTGATCATGGCCTCAGAGTCGGGCGTCCTTCCGATCGCCGAAGAGCGCATCACCCGCAAATGGCGCCTCCAGCCCGGCAAGATGCTTTTGATCGACTTGGAACTGGGCAAGATCATCGAGGATAGCGAGATAAAGCGCACCCTCGCCGAAGCCCAGCCCTATGACGAATGGCTCAGCGAAACCCAGTTCAAGCTGGAAGAGCTGCCCATGTCGCTCGAAGAGACCTATGGCGAGGGCGATCCCCAGACCCTGCTCGATCGTCAGCAGGCCTTTGGCTATACGCAAGAGGACCTCAAGTTCTTCCTCGCTCCGATGGCGACGACGGCTGAGGACCCCATCGGGTCCATGGGCGCGGACACGCCGATTGCGGTTCTGTCAGAACGCTCCAAGCTACTCTATGACTATTTCAAGCAGAACTTCGCTCAGGTCACCAACCCGCCCATCGACCCGATCCGCGAAGAACTGGTCATGTCGCTGGTGTCGATGATCGGCCCTCGCCCGAACCTGCTTGGCCATCACGCGGGCACTCACAAGCGTCTGGAAGTATCCCAGCCGGTCTTGACCAATGCCAAGTTGGACAAGATCCGCGCCATCTCAGAACTTCTGGACGGTGCCTTCCGCACCGCAACCATCGACACCACCTGGGCGGCCAGCGACGGCGCCGAGGGCCTGGAATCAGCCATCGAAAAGATGTGCTGGGCGGCCACCGAGGCCGTGCTGGCCGATAGCAATATCCTGATCCTTTCGGACCGGGCCGTTGGCCCTGACCGGATCGCGATTCCTGCGGCTCTGGCCACAGCCGCCGTGCACCATCACCTGATCCGCCAAGGCCTGCGCATGCAGACCGGCCTCGTGATCGAGACCGGCGAAGCGCGCGAGGTGCATCACTTCTGCGTCCTCGCAGGCTATGGCGCCGAGGCGGTCAATCCCTATCTGGCCTTCGAGACCCTAGAAGCCATCCGCGTCAAGGCGGGGATGAGCCTTACCTCTTCTGAAGTCCAAAAGAACTATATCAAGGCCATCGGTAAGGGCGTGCTCAAGGTCATGTCCAAGATGGGCATCTCGACCTATCAGTCCTATTGCGGCGCGCAGATCTTCGATGCGGTCGGCCTATCGTCGGCCCTGATCGAGAAGTACTTCACCGGCACCGCCACCATGATTGAAGGCGTTGGGCTGCTTGAAGTGGCCGAAGAGACCGTGCGCCGTCACCGTGACGCCTATGCCGATACGCCGATCTATCGTGATGCGCTGGATGTCGGCGGGGCCTATGCGTTCCGTATTCGCGGTGAAGAGCATGCCTGGAACCCAGAGTCGGTGTCCAAGCTGCAGCATGCCGTGCGGGGCAACCTGCCCGACGAATATGCCGCCTTTGCTGCCAGCATCAACGAGCAGAACAAGCGCCTTTTGACCATCCGCGGTCTGATGGAGTTCAAGTTTGCCGACAAACCCCTGTCCATCGACGAGGTCGAACCGGCGGCCGAAATCGTCAAGCGCTTCGCTACGGGTGCCATGAGCTTTGGCTCGATCAGCCGTGAGGCTCACACCACCTTGGCCGTTGCCATGAACCGGATCGGCGCGCGCTCGAACACCGGCGAGGGCGGCGAAGAGGCTGACCGTTTCGTGCGTCTGCCCAACGGCGATTCCATGCGCTCGGCCATCAAGCAGGTCGCTTCAGGCCGCTTCGGCGTCACGGCGGAATATCTGGTCAATGCCGATGACATCCAGATCAAGATGGCTCAGGGCGCAAAGCCCGGTGAAGGCGGACAACTGCCCGGTCACAAGGTCGATGCCAACATCGCCAAGGTCCGTCACTCGACCCCGGGCGTGGGCCTGATCAGCCCGCCGCCGCACCACGACATCTATTCGATCGAAGATCTGGCGCAGCTGATCCACGACCTGAAGAACGTCAATTCCGGTGCCCGTATCTCGGTCAAGCTGGTGTCGGAAGTCGGGGTTGGTACCGTGGCCGCAGGCGTCAGCAAGTCTCGCGCCGATCACGTGACCATTTCGGGCTTTGAAGGCGGCACGGGGGCCTCGCCCCTCACCTCGCTGACCCATGCCGGTTCGCCTTGGGAAATCGGCCTCGCTGAGACCCAGCAGACCCTGCTGCTTAATGGCCTGCGGGGCCGTATTGCGGTTCAGGCTGACGGCGGACTTCGTACAGGCCGAGACGTCGCGGTTGCGGCGCTTCTCGGTGCAGACGAGTTCGGCTTTGCCACCGCGCCGCTGATCGCGGCAGGCTGTATCATGATGCGCAAGTGTCACCTCAATACCTGCCCCGTCGGGGTTGCAACCCAAGACCCCGTCCTGCGCGCGCGCTTCACCGGCCAGCCCGAGCACGTGATCAACTACTTCTTCTTCGTGGCCGAAGAGCTGCGCGGGATCATGGCAGAGCTCGGCATCCGCACCATGAACGAGATGATTGGCCGGGTGGAACTGCTCCATGCCCGCCCTGTCGTCGAACAGTGGAAGGCCAAGGGCGTTGATCTGAGCAAGCTGCTCTATATGCCGGATATCCCTGCCGATCTGCCGCGCTGGAACAATGAGCATCAGGACCATGGTCTGGAAAAGGCCCTCGATCACAGCCTGATCGCCGCCGCCCAGCCAGCGCTCGAGCACGGAAAGCCTGTGACCATCAACAGCACGGTCTGCAACGTGAACCGCAGCGTAGGTGCCATGCTGTCCGGAGCCGTCGCGCGTAAATATGGCCATTCGGGCCTGCCCACCGACACCATCGGGATTACCCTGACCGGTACGGCCGGGCAGAGCTTTGGCGCCTTCCTCGCGCAAGGCATCAGCCTGACCCTGATCGGCGACGGTAATGACTATGTCGGCAAGGGCCTGTCGGGCGGCCGCGTCATCGTGCGCCAGCCTAACGACCTGAACCGCGATCCGACCCAGAACATCATCGTGGGCAATACGGTGCTGTACGGGGCCATTGCCGGTCAAGCCTACTTCTCAGGCGTGGCGGGTGAGCGCTTTGCCGTTCGTAACTCCGGTGCTACCGCCGTTGTCGAAGGCACGGGCGACCATGCTTGCGAATATATGACTGGCGGCGTTGTCGCCGTTCTGGGGACCACGGGCCGTAACTTCGCTGCTGGCATGTCTGGTGGCGTGGCCTATGTCTATAACCCGGAAGGCAGTTTTGAGGCCCTGTGCAACAAGGCCATGGTCGATCTGGAGCCTCTGGAGGCCTCAAGCCTTGAAGACAGCGCCAACGACAATGGGCTGGCCGACATGCTGCGGTTCGACAATGAGCGCCTGCGCCGGTTGATCGAACAGCACCTAGAGCACACCGGCAGCGCCCGCGCCCGCCACATCCTCGACACCTGGGAGACCTCGGTCACCCAGTTCGTCAAGGTCATGCCAAAAGACTACCGCCGGGCCTTGATGGACCAGCAGGCCGCCTTGGCCGCTGCCGTCGCCGCCGAATAGTCCGTTCGAGAGAGATAAGATCATGGGTAAGCCCACAGGGTTTCTAGAGATCAGCCGCCGCGACCGTTCCTACGAGGCACCGCAGGACCGTTTGAAGACATGGCAGGAGTTTGTGCAGCCTTTGGCCCCGACCGAAATCGGTCAGCAGGCCTCGCGCTGTATGGATTGCGGCATTCCGTTCTGTCACACCGGTTGCCCCGTCAATAACCTGATCCCAGATTGGAACGATCTGGTCTATCGCGACGACTGGGCCAAGGCGCTGGAGGCCTTGCACTCCACCAACAACTTCCCAGAGTTCACAGGACGGGTCTGCCCAGCGCCTTGCGAGGCGGCCTGCACCCTGAACATCCAGGATACGCCGGTCACGATCAAGACCATCGAATGTGCGATCGTCGACCGCGGATGGGACGAGGGATGGATCAAGCCGCAACTGTCAGAGCGCGGCACCGGCAAGCGCGTTGCCGTGGTCGGTTCGGGCCCTGCGGGTCTGGCCTGCGCCCAAGAGCTGGCACGCATGGGCCATAACCCCACCGTGTTCGAAAAGAACGACCGGGTCGGCGGCCTGCTGCGTTACGGCATTCCTGACTTTAAGATGGAAAAGCACCTGATCGACCGCCGCGTCACACAGATGCAGGGCGAGGGCGTGATCTTCCGCACCGGCATCGAGGTCGGTGTCGATATCTCCGTTCAACGGCTACTCGACGATTACGATCTGCTGGTTCTGGCTGGCGGCGCTGAGTGGCCTCGTGACCTTGAGGTTCCCGGACGCGAGCTCGAAGGCGTTCATTTTGCGATGGACTTCCTCGGTCAACAGAACCGCCGCGTGGCAGGAGACGAAGAGACTGTCGCTGCGCCGAACGGCACCCTGTCAGCCAAGGGCAAGCATGTCGTGGTTATCGGCGGCGGCGACACCGGTTCGGACTGTATCGGTACCTCCAACCGTCAAGGTGCCGTGGCTGTGACACAGCTTGAGGTCATGCCTCAGCCGCCCGCACGCGAGAACAAGGCGATGACCTGGCCCAACTGGCCACTGAAGATGCGCACCTCCTCGTCGCAAGAAGAGGGCTGCGAGCGCGACTTCTCGGTCCTGACCAAGCGCGTCATCGGCTCTAACGGCAAGGTCGAGGCTATCGAATGCGTCCGTGCCGAATGGGCGGCGGGTGCCAACGGCCAGATGTCGATGCAAGAGGTTCCCGGCAGCACCTTCCAGATCAAGGCCGATATGGTCTTGCTGGCCATGGGCTTCCTCGGCCCTCGCACTGAAGGCCTATTGGAACAGTCCGGCGTCGAGATCGGCCCACGCGGTGCCGTCAAGGCAGAGATCAAGGATCACCGCACCTCGCAAGACCGCATCTTTGCCTGCGGTGACATGCGTCGGGGTCAGTCTTTGGTCGTCTGGGCCATCCGCGAAGGCCGCGAATGCGCTCAAGCGGTGGACGCTTATCTCAGCGCCCACGCCGTCGTTCGGTAGGGATTGGGTTAGAGGGTGAGGACGGTGGATGCCCCCCTCACCCAACCCTCTCCCCCAAGGGGGCGAGGGCTTATCATCTCTTAGCCCTCTCCCTGTGGGAGAGGGTTGGGTGAGGGCCTTGCTTGTTTTTCAAAAAAAGAACTCCCCACCCTGGCTTCGCCGGTACTTCCCCCAGAGGGGGAAGACTTATGAACCACGATCTTCCCCCTTTGGAGGAAGCGATGCGTAGCATCAAAGGGGGTCTTGTTTTAGGCCGCAGCCCCCTCATAAACCGGCGCATCATCAGGCGCGAGGGGTGCGTGGCCCAAGATCATGTCGGCGGCCTTTTCGGCAATCATGATGGTCGGCGCATTGGTATTGCCCCCAACCAAGGTCGGCATGACCGAAGCATCGACAACGCGAAGCCCCTTCAGGCCGTGGACACAGAGCGTCTCGTCGACCACCGCCATCTCATCGCCAGCGGGGCCCATCCGGCACGTACCGACGGGGTGATAGATGGTCTCGGCGGTTTGCCGGATCCAAGCGTCCAGTTGCTCATCAGTTTGCACGTCGGTACCCGGTTGGAACTCAGGGCCGCGCAGCTCATCAAAGGCCGATTGAGCCACCACCGCCCGGATCATCCGCACCCCTTCACGCAGGGCGCGGCGGTCTTCGTCGGTGGCCAGATAGTTGGCCAAGATGGCGGGATCATCAAACGGGTCCAAGGACTTTAGCTTCACCTCACCGCGACTTTCGGGACGCAATTGACAGATGTGAGCCGAGAAACCGTCCTTCTCGATAACGACCTTGCCGTGCTCCTTCATGATGGCGATCAAGAAGTGGAGTTGCAGGTCTGGGCGGTCGAGGTCGGGACGAGACTTCAAGAACGCGCCCGATTCCAAGAAGTTCTGACGCCCAGGCCCCTGCCCGCGCAGCAGATAGTTGATGCCGGTGACCAGCTTATTTAGGCCCTTATTATAGGCATAGGCAGTGATCGGCTGGGTGCATTCCCAAGAGACAATGACGTCCAGATGGTCTTGAAGGTTCTTGCCAACACCGGGCAGGGCATGGACGACCGGCATACCGACCTTGCCCAAGGCCTCTGGGTCGCCAATGCCCGAAAGCTGCAGGATTTGCGGCGACTGGACAGCGCCGGCACAAAGCAGAACCTCAGACTTGGCATAGACGCTGGTCCGCTTGGCCTTCTTGCCTTGGGCATATTCAACCCCGACGGCGCGGCCATCTTCGATCAGGATACGGGTCGTGCGCGCATCAATCTGCGTGTTAAGATTACGCCTTATATCTTTGATCGGATGCAGATAACCCTTGGCCGCACTCCAGCGCGCACCATCCTTGATGGTCAACTGATAGGGGCCAAAGCCCTCTTGCTGATAGCCGTTGAAATCCGCCGTGACCCTATAGCCTGCCTGCTCACCGGCCTTGATAAAGGTCGAATAGATCGGGTTTGGAGTCGAGGCATGGGAGACAAACAGAGGCCCCTCGCCACCGTGATAGTCATCCCCGCCTGTGTCCAGGGTTTCGGACCGTTTGAAATAGGGCAGCACCTCGGCATAGGACCAGCCGCTCAGACCCATCTGCCGCCACTGGTCATAGTCCCGCGCATGGCCACGAATATAGATCATGCCATTGATCGACGATGATCCACCCCAGCCCTTGCCGCGCGGCCACCAGAGCTTGCGATCCTCTAGGTGGGGCTCGCTTTCCGTCCAGAACCCCCAATTATAGGCGTTTTTGTCCTTGATCAGAGACCCGACTCCGGCGGGCATTTTGACCAGGATCGAATTGTCCTTGCCACCCGCCTCGAGCAACAGAACCGTCGTCTTGCCATCGGCCGTCAGGCGATTGGCCAGCACACAACCGGCCGAGCCAGCGCCGATGATGATGTAATCGTAACGGTCCATGACGTGCGGCCTTCTCTCGTTCAACAGGGTGGCCACAAATTGACCCGCACCAAGGGCCTGAGCAAGTCCTATTGGTTCGGGGAGATGAAAAAAGGTGACGCGGGTGTCATGTTTGATCGCGGATCTATCCCCCTACCCCCGCTTCGCGGGTACTTCCCCCAAAGGGGGAAGATTTAGAACGCCAAGATCTTCCCCCTTTGGGGGAAGTGGCGCGAAGCGACGAAGGGGGCCTTGTTTCAAGCCCAACAACCCCAACAGACTGGACAGGATCGCGCCTACCGCATAGTGGCGAGGGATGACCCGCACGCTTGACACCCTTTTTGTCACCAAGACCTACCGCTCTGACCTTGCAGCGGGAGAGACTTTCATCGCTGATCTAGAAGAGGCCTGCCGTCAGATCGCTCGACAGGATCGGGCCGGTCAGGCTTGGAGCCGGGAAAAGGGCTATCGGGGTTATACCTCCTATGCCTCGCTCGACGACCTGCCGCGCCGCGACAGCCTGTTCGATGAGCTCAAGCGCAAGCTCGACAAACATGCGGCAGCCTTTGCCAAGGACCTGCATCTGGACCTTGGCGGACGACGACTAAAGCTGGACAGTCTTTGGATCAACATCCTCAAGCCCGGCGGGATGCACTCGGGCCATATCCATCCTCACAGCGTCATCAGCGGCACGGTCTATGTGTCGGTCCCTGACGGGGCCGGGGCGCTTCGACTGGAAGACCCTCGCCTGTCGCGCATGATGGCGGCCCCGACCCGTCTGGACGATGCGCCGCGCGAGTTGCAGACCTTCATCGCCTTGGCCCCCGAGGCCGGTACGATCTTGATGTGGGAAAGCTGGCTCAGGCATGAGGTCCTGCCCACTGCGGCCAAGACCGACCGGATCAGCATCAGCTTCAACTATGCTTGGTGAGGCCTAGCCGCAGCCGACAGCGGTAATCAGGCTCGTCTCTGCGTCGAATAGGATGCGCTGCCTTGTGTCCGAATGGTCGTCTGGCGCGATACAGGTCGTACAGACCACCTGCCGGGTCGAGGGATCAACAGGAATTGGGATTTCTGTGCGCGGCCGCCCGATCAGGTAGGTCAGGCTCTTGGCATTACAGAGGTCGGGTCTGTCCGGTTCCGGCGCGACCTTGGCCAGGGCCACAGGTTCGATCGTCGGCGCGGGCGCGGCCCACTGCGGCGGCCTTTTCACGCAGGCGGCCAAAGCGGTCAGGACCAGCGCCAAGGCCATCCATGACAGGGCCCGCTTCACGCCTTCTTTTCCCACCCGCGCTCTGCGCCCTGCTGCCAGTAGGACACGCCAAGGCCTTGGGCCTTGAACTTGGACCAGTGGGACCGGGCCTGAGCCACGGCGGCTTGATCTTGTCCGTCAAACAACACGATGCAGCGCTGATAGCCGCTCGCGTCGCCGGGCTCGGCCCCATCAATCAGGAACAGGGCCTCTGCCCCGTTGAGATTGCTCTCATCGGTGCCCAGCAGTACCGGTTGACGCTCCGCAAAGGGCTCGCCGTCCTTGGCATGGGGCAAAAAGGCCTCGCTGCGGTAGCGCCAAAGCCAGTCGTCAAAGAAATCGACACAGTTTTGAGACGCCGCCCGCACCCGCGCCTTCCAGCCCTTGTTCAAGGTCTTTTCCAGCAGTTCGGGCAAGGCATGGTCCAGCGACGTGCGCTCGAGATGATAGAACCAAACCTCGCAGGCGGCGCTCATATTCAAGCCTCGTAGTGATCAGCGACGAAGCGGTCTAGCAGCTGCACGCCAAAGCCGGTCGCCCCTTCTGGGATGGTCGGATCGGCTGAGGGCTTCTTCCATGCGGTGGCGGCGATGTCGAGGTGCGCCCAAGGCAGGCCATTGACGAACCGCTGCAGGAACAGAGCCGCCGTGATCGAGCCCGCAGGCCGACCGCCGGTGTTCTTCACATCCGCAATCATACTGTCGATCTGCTTTTCGTAGGAGGCAGGCAGCGGCAGGCGCCACAGGTTCTCACCCGAGGCCTTGGAGGCTGAGAGCAGATTATCCGACAGGGAGTCATTGTTCGAGAACAGGCCCGCATAGTCATGGCCAAGCGAAATGATAATCGCGCCGGTCAAGGTGGCCAGATCGACCATGAACTTCGGCTCAAAGCGCTTTTGGCAATACCAGAGCGCATCGGCCAGCACGAGACGGCCTTCGGCGTCGGTATTGATGACCTCGATGGTCTGGCCCGACATGGAGGTGACGACATCGCCCGGACGCTGGGCATTACCGTCGGGCATATTCTCGACCAGACCCAAGATGCCGACCACATTGACCTTGGCCTTGCGACCGGCCAGCGCGTGCATCAGGCCCGCAACGGCTGCGGCACCGCCCATATCCCACTTCATATCTTCCATGCCGTCAGCAGGCTTGATCGAGATGCCGCCGGTATCAAAACAGACGCCCTTGCCGACAAAGGCCAAAGGCTTGTCCTTGGACTCTGGCGCACCCTTCCATTGGATCACAGCCATTTGGCTTTCGCGGCGACTGCCCTGCCCTACGCCGAGCAAGGAACCCATGCCTAGAGCCGCCATTTCCTTTTCGCCGAGAATCTCGACCTCAAGGCCCAAGGCTTCCAAGCGCTTGACCCGGCGCGCGAACTCTTCGGGATAGAGAATATTGGCCGGTTCAGAGATCAGGTCGCGTGAGAAATAGACCGCATCGGCCAAGGTCGACAGAGGATCGAACGCATCGGTGGTCTGATCGGGATTGGCGACAACGATCTGAACCTTGGTGACCGACGGCTTCTTGTCGGCCTTTTCCGTGGTCCGGTAGCGATCAAAGCGATAGGCCGCGAGACGCACACCGAAGGCTGCTTGGGCCGCAATGGCATCGGTCTGATCAGCCAGCATCAAGGTGAGGGTTTCGACACCGGAAAGCTTCACAGCCTGATAGGCGCTGGCGGCAACGGCCTCTGCGATCTTGGCAGAAAAGCTGGCCACCGGCCCTGCCCCGACGAGAATCACCCGCGCGGCTTCAGTGCCTGCGGGCGCGATGAGATCGAGGGTCTGGCCCTTTGCACCGCTAAAGCGGCTGGCCGCAATGGCCCGGCAAATCGCACCGCTGGTTGCCCCATCGAGCTGCTGCGCGGCTGATCCAAGGGAACCGCCCTCAAAAACCAAGGCGGCAACAGCCGAACGAGGCGAAAGGGCGGTGTTTGGGGTGACAAACTCGATTTGCATTCTGTGCTCCTGCGCCCACATCACTGGACGACATTATCCGAATTCCCGTCAAGATAGGATTGAGGTGCGCTCAGCGGTTGGCACCAGCCCCTTGGGACGTGTAGAACATAGCGACACGGTTCGCCGCTGCAATGGCTGTGCTATCGTCAATCCTTCCGGCTGTTTGAGGACCGTTCCCAGCCTATGAGCCTGATCGAGCGTTATCTCTTCAAGCAACTGCTCGGCCCGACCCTTCTGGCAACCCTTGCGCTTGTCGCGGTCGCCCTGCTCAGCCAGAGCCTTGGCACCCTCGATATCATGGTCGAGCAGCGTCAAAGCGCGATGGTCTTTGCCAAGATCACCTTCTTGGCCCTGCCACAGCTTTTGAACATGATCCTGCCCATTGCCATTTTCGTGGCCTCGTTGGTGGCGCTCAATCGGCTCCATACGGAACAGGAGATCGTGGTCTGTTTTGCCGGGGGCATGAGCCGCTGGCGGGTGATTGCGCCTGCGATCAAGCTGGCCTCGCTAGCCATGCTGGTGACGTTGGTCGTTAATCTGTGGGTCCAGCCCTACTGCTACCGCACCATGCGCGATGAGCTCTTCGCCGTGCGCACCGATCTGGCCGCCAGCCTCGTGCGGGCCGGGGAATTCTCGCAGCCCTCGTCAGACCTGACCGTCTATGCCCAGAGCATTGATCAGCAGGGCATTATGCGGAACATGTTCCTCAATCAGGAAAAGGCCGAGGGCGGCTCGACCACCTTCTTTGCGCGGCAAGGCAAGATCGCCAAGCGCAACGGTGAACCTATCTTGATCATGCGGCAGGGATCCAATCAAGAACTGTCGCGCGAAGGGGTTCTGAACTTTCTGAAGTTTGACGAGTACATCTTCAACCTCGCCCCCTTCATGAACACCTATGAGTTGGTTCACTACAAGATTTCGGACCGCTATATGCACGAGTTGATCTACCCGGACCTTCAACAGGAGTGGGAACAGCGCAACCGGGTCAAGATGATCGCCGAATTCCATTCGCGCCTGTCGTCGCCCCTCTACAACCTCGCCTTCATGGCCATGGCTCTCAATGCGGTTATCGGGGGAGCCTTTAGCCGCCTTGGCTATGGGCGCCGGATCGCCATGATCGCCGGGGTCGCCGCCTTTGTTCGGATCCTTGGCTTTGCGGTTCAAGCCGCCTGCGATGACAATGCGGCCTTGAACCTTCTGCAATATGCCGTGCCCCTGATCGCCACCTGGTGGGCCTTGGCAAAGCTGTTCCAGCAGAAATCCTCACGCACGGGCGGCCTCAGGCTTCTGGGCGCGCGCAAGCCAGAGGTGGAGTGGATCACCTGATGCGCACCCGCCTGACCCGTCTAGAAACCTATGTGCTCGGCCACACCATGATGGCGGTGCTGGGGGCCTTGAGCATCATCAGTTCGATCATCGTACTGGTAGATTTCGTTGAACTGTCGCGCTCCGTGGGCGTCCGCGCCGATGTGGGGGCCGCGCAGATCTTGGGCCTGACGGTGCTGAAGTCTCCATCGGTCATTCTGCTGCTCTTACCCTTCGCCTTCCTGTTTGGAACCTTGGCAGCCTTTGTCGGCCTCAATCGGCGCAGCGAGCTGATCGCCATGCGGGCCGCAGGCGTTTCGGCCTGGCGGTTTATCTTCCCGGCGGCGGGCGCTGCCTTTGTCATCGGCACCTTGACGGTCATTGCCCTGAACCCTCTGGCCTCAAGCCTCAATGCCCAGTTCGAGCGCAGTCGTGACGCCATGATGAGCAACTATCTGGTCGTGGCCCCGACCGATATTTGGCTGCGTCAAGGCGACAAGCGCACCCAGATGGTGATCCGCTCGCAAGGTCGAGACTCCGTCAATGGCGCGGTTCGGCTCTCGGGCGTATCGCTGTTCGTGTCCACCGTCGGCCCCAAGGGCGATTTGGAGTTTTCGCGCCGGATCGAGGCCGATGAAGCCCGCCTCATCGATGGCAATTGGAAACTGACCGGAGCCCGTGAGGCATCCCCCGGAGCCAGTTCTGTCAAATATGACAGCCT
>Ga0214921_10002119_pt1 | contig 32734 bp, 29 predicted proteins | sample LL1505_MetaG_FD_177992 | JGI IMG/M metagenome (GOLD analysis project Ga0214921, IMG submission 177992) | Freshwater microbial communities from Lake Lanier, Atlanta, Georgia, United States - LL-1505 | ecosystem: Environmental > Aquatic > Freshwater > Lake | place: USA: Georgia | collected... | reverse complement strand
ATATTTAAAGATATCTCCATTAGCTCCAGCATACATACCGATATGACCGGTTTCAGTGATTTCAATGTTTCCTTCATTCGTTCTGTAATCAGTCACATCCATTACTATTCTGACTGGGTAATATTGGACTTTTTTAGGTCTATATTCAACGGGGATGGGACCACTATTAGCTGTTATGTTAGATGTAAGGACTGATGGATTTGCCGTAGATGGAAGAGTGCCACCAAGCATATAATTATATTTACCAGTTCGTACAAATGTAGTACCATATCCTGGATTCGGTTGATTTGAAGGCTCTGTAATAGTAGCATACACAATAGAACCGATTTTTACTAAATTAAGACTAAATGGAATATTTCTCGAGGTTAAATCCGTAAGGGAATAACTTGTTGATGGAGCAGCACGAATAGTTTGGTCATTATTAGTTACAACTCCTAAATAAGTGGGAATGTTAAAGCTCGTACCAGTGGAAGATATCGAAAGACTAGAACCGGCAGAACCTATAGAACCAGGAGCTCCCTTAGGACCGGTAGGACCTACTGACCCAGTAGAAGTTGAACTATCCGTAACTCCTGTTATTAATAACGATAAACCTACAGAAGATAAACCTATACTTCCGTATAATATACGTTGATCGGGAGTATCTTCGCTATAGGTATATATCATTGCTATTATTCCAACGATTAATAAGACAACACCAATAATAAGACGTTTATTCATATTTATATCAACTACGAATTAATTATTTCATAATAAAAAGATGAGGCGGTTTTTAATAAATGAATACTTTAGCCTTTATTGGTCTAAAGCATATAAAAGACGTGATTCTAGATAAACAAATAGAGACTGTTTATATGGAGAATCACGAAGAAGTAATATCACGATTAAAGTTTATAGGTCGTATTGAAAAGGAGGAAAAGATTAATGTTAGACATGTTAACAAGCAACCCAATACTATAATTACAAAAATCTATCGCAGCTTTGTCTATCCCGACAATCGTTGGAATTCACTCAAGTTTATAAAAGATGTTATATTACGTTCATTTGAGATTATAGAACGTAATATTCACCAAGGGAATTTAGATATTTGTAAAAGTATCCTTTCAGATTTACTTAGAGCTAGACAAGGAATAATAAACCTTAAATACACATACAACGATGATACCAAATTCTGCTGTGATATGGATGTAATTATAGAAACTATAGATACACATATGGGGAATTTAAAACGAATTTATCCAGACCTTTTTGCTGGTGAAAAAGACGATAGCGATGAAAAGAATAAAATTACATAAATATATCAATATATAAATAATGACATCTGAAGTCAAAGGAGTGAAATTCGAAAAGTATACACCTAAGATTTCACTTCAAAAGATTGGTAGCTTTGCCGTGGGAACTAATGCGGCTTGTATGTTTTCAGACTCTGGAGTTGGTAAATGTTCAGGCGGTGTTTGTTATTTAAATGATAATTACGGTACTGGTAGCGATAGTAAGAATTGGGCAGTATGCGAGTATGAATTTGATTTTAAAGATTATAGCAGTGGGAATTTTTCAAACTTTTCAGCTTGGCTGAGATCAATTTATAGCGGTTTAAAATGCGAAGACAAGTCCGCTGATGAGAAAAAATCATGTCGTATGACAGCTAGAAGATTTTTAGACAGTAACATATTCTATTCTACTATATACGATTTTTACAATCAGATTTATAATAAAAATATATATGAAAAACTGATATCTTTAAATCCATTTAGCACAATTAGTCTAAAGACTATTAATTCATACAAAGATGATTTTATAGTTGAAATTATAACTTCGTCATTTGGTTCTATTTACGAAGATAATAGTCTACCAAATACCATTGTAGAAACTTTAAAAGGACTACTGATAAACCCTATCCCTGAATACACAAGTGAAGGTAAGTATCGTTTACGTTTTTATTTATCCTATGCTCTCTATAAAGAGTTGATAATATTAGACGACTCTGGTAAATTAATTTACACCTCTAATCTATTAAATAATTTCTTTAGAGATGTTCAAGGTAAGATTGGAAATGTTGAAACCGAACAATCATCTCCGGCAGGGAAACCTACATTTGAAAATCTTAAAATACTTAACTTTAATATAATCAAGTCTATAGGGAATACTCCTGACACCATTTTGTATACTACTGAAAATGTCCAAAAAGACACATTTAATCGTATAAATCCTGATCTATACGCAGATGCGTTGTTTGGTAATGTTGAATTACAGATTGATATACAAAGTTGGAGTCCGATGACTATGATTTATTTTTTAATGAACAATATTATACCGATGGTTAGCGATCCATCTATACTGGGAGGTAAATCGGGAACAAAAACGCTCCCATTTACTTTGCCAATGGCTATATATAAAAGTAAAACGAAAGAAGAAAAAATAAACCTTGCAGAAGCATTATGTAAGATTGACTATGTCAAACCTCCGTTTATGTTTGGAATCAAATTTGAAGATTATTTTTTATTAAAAGATAGCAGCGGAACATGTCAGTGTTTAACCAGTACTCTCCCATCCGTGAGCGAATCGTCTTTCTTAGATATAGGCGCGATGTGTTTTGATAAGAATTGTGGAGCTGCTATAAAAGAACGTCACGGTCTAACCAATGACACATGTAAACCATTCTGTAAGAAAATATATGATTTAATTCATGGTTCTGGAAGTGTTCAATCTAGAAATTTAAATGCTATAGACCAGCAAGCATATGCTGAAATATGCGGTGTTAATTTTAATCCTTATACAGCTGATCAATACGATATGGATATCGTAAAGGCTGGAACTGTGATAACTATCTCTATATTTTTCACCATACTATCTTTTTGTTTCAGTCGTAAATATTCAATTGCCACCACTTTTATGACATCTATCGCTCTGGCTATTATCAGCGGAGGAATAACTGTATTCTTGGCTATAGATTTAGCAGGCGACGGAAGTTGTCAAGGTGAACACGGTCGATCTATTACTTGTACGAGTAAAATTACAAAAATGGTTATTCCAAATCGTTTCTGTCCCAATTTCAAGTTAAATTGTGAATGTGAATTTAACGATGATTGTGGAGGCGGATGCGTTTGTGCTTCTCAAACTTGCGTTCCTCGATTTGGACGACGTAATTTTAAAACTATTAAGCGTAATAGATATGACGGTGTTGGTATCGTATCAACTTGTGTAGTAACGCTATTAATAGCGTTATGTTATATTTTTATTCGACGAACATACGGATGGAAGTCAAACTTACCGTTATTAATAATTTTATTACTTGGTGGCGTTATTCTAGGTTTTTATTTGAATGAAAAGGAAAACGTTGATCATTTAGATGGAGAATGCTGTGCCCCTAATTGCGAAGGGAAAGGCTGTAACGAAGATGATGGTTGTGGTGGTCAGTGCCCTTGTCCTGACTATTCTTTAGACGAACAGACATCTATCCCTCAAAACACTCCGTCTTCTGACACAAACTCTCAATGTAATGACGGAAAGTGCAGTAATGAGTGTCCTTGTCCTCAAGATTGGACTTGTGTTAATGGTAAATGTGAGAATTATAGAAAAGTTGGAGGAACAATAGTAGGAAATATTATTTATAATGATAACGATATAACAGGAAATTTAAATGAGTGTTTGGCTTTATGTGATAATGATCGAAGATGTTTGGGATTAAGTAGAAGTGGAGGGATACCAGATTCAGCTACTGCTGGTTGCGGTGTATATTTTACCCCTGGAATTGAAGAAGATGGACAATACTGGGATTTATCTCAAGAATGGCCCGGTAATGTTACTTATAATAAAAGTATAGATCCAAAGAATTTTAAAGGGTTTGTTCAAAATAAAAGAATCGACGGTTACGATTTTGGACAATATGATAGAGGAGAAGATTTTAGAAAAGCCAACAATCTCACTCTTCCAGAATGTAAACAAATGTGTAATTCTCTTCCAAATTGTAATGCTGTAATGGTAGATCCGAGAATGAACGATACTACCAAAGGCGAATGTATATTTAAGACGAGTGCTAAATGTACACTTGACGCAAATGGTAAACAAACTTGCACAGGAGGTCCTGTAGATACATCTTGGAATATATATTATAATACAGAACAAGGCGATTGGATTCATAAACCGAATTCCGATTTAGGAGAAGGTTCAGTAGATATGAATTTATTAAGACAAGATCATGACCGTTGCGGTGGTAGTACTTTAAAGCACTATTATTGGAGAAGAGATTTTTCGATCGATAATGTAAGTGTGGAAGATTGTAAAAATTATTGTAACAAGGCAAAACAATGCGCCGGATTTGCTTATAATAAAGCAGAGAAAAGATGTCACTTTAAGAAATCAGGAATTCCTAATAGAACAGATACCAATTTCGATTTTTACGCTAAAAGAGTTGACGACCCCATATCTAAATTTGAAGTTTTACCAAATACAGATATTGGTATAAATACTGGTAAACCAAACGAAAAAAGATATGAAGTTTGCGAGTTAAATGTGACTGGTCAACCAGATTGTCTCCCCGTTAGATGTAGAGCGGATGATAGCCGAATAAACTTAAAAAATATAGATCTAAGTCATATATCTAATCAAGAACAAAAAGAAGTAGAATGCTCTAGACAATGTTTAAATACAGATGGTTGTATGGCAGCTACCTTAAACAAAACAAATAATAAATGTACATTTCATTATAACTGGAAAGCTACAATCTCAAATGGTGATACAACTACTTTTATAAAAAAAAGTAAACCTTGATTATATTATAAATATTTATAATATAATATGTTTATACAGATAGTAATTGATGAACTGTAAGTGGTTTATCTCGACCTATCCTATTGGCACGGCCTATAATCTGAGTCCTAGCACTTTCACTCATTTGATGATAAAGAATAATATCAGTGGCATTTTGCATATTAATACCACAACTATCACTAATAGAATTAACAAATATAACATTTACATTTCCATTCCTAAACAGTTCAAGTTGTTTCTCTCTTGTTTGAGATGTTCCGTAAAGTTCTGAATACTTTATGTTATGAGTTAATAATAGTGAATAAATGGTAGAAAAAGATTCATACCAATCTGAAAAAATAATTATCTTACCGCCACCCTTGATAATTTTTAAAATAACAGATTCCTTGGTTTGTATTTTTTCCTCTTCTATTTTTATCTCTTCCTTTTTTTCATCACCCCCCTTATCTTTTATATAAACTAGCTTACTTTTGTCAATAATCGTTCGACACAGTGGACAAGTGCTTCTGGTATTTAACCATGAAAGTAAGCACGTTCCACAGAAAACATTTTGACAGGTAGGTTCCATGATTGGATCTGTTAACTTTTCATAGCAAATAGTACATGTAGAGTCTTGGAAAATCTGTCCAAAACGTTTATCTAGTTCGGCTAGTTGATTTATTAGAGATTGTTCTTTTTTACACCATTCCAAACGTTTCTCTTCATCCCCTCTCAATGTCCAAATATGGATACGACTTTTTATCTCTTCTAATTCAATAGTTTTATTTTTTCTAACAAGTTCAACTATATTATCAGTTTGAACACCTCCAAGTGCTTCGATAGCTCCTGCTATATTCCGTGCCTCGATCATCTTTGTAATTCTATCACTTACAAGACCTCGCACAGCTCTATATATTTTATCATGACAGTTGTAATATAAAGTAGTTGTGGGTGGCATTACGAACGATGCTTTGATAAATTCTTCTGTATTCTTTACAATAATATAGGGTAGAATATCATAATGAAAATCATGTTTACCAATTATAGAATGAAGGTAACTTCGTGTAAGAGAACGATTATTTTTGTAAATATCTCCAGGGGTAGCTGTAACTAACCAAGTAAATCCTGCCAATACAGTAGTCATTGACTTGACCCTTACAGAAGTTGGTTCATCAAATATAAATCGTTTCCATACCATATCCTGACCTTTATTTGCTACGATATTAAAGAAGCTTGATGAAGTAATAATAACATCGTACTCTTCGATGCGAATCGCTGTCGCTGCTTTATTTGATGTGACTGCTACAAAATTCAAGTTACTATGAGAGAATTCATTTATCCATTGATGAATAATCGATCTGCTAGTAAGAACGAGTGTTGTATTAATTTTTTTAAATTTCTCACAAGATTGCTTTTTAAACATAGAATTGTCATATGTTTTTATATATTCTATTTCATGATCTGTATTCATATCCCAATTCATTCGGTCTCTTTGAACCAAAGTTACCATTGATAGTGTCTTTCCATAACCGGTTATATCTCCATTTACTCCCATATTAGTATATAATATGTTTGCTCTTCCGATTTGAACAAACTTCTTTTCCTCTAACTCTTCCATTTTTTGTACACTAGCCAACTGATGAACGTATAATTTTATATCTATCTCTTCGGGTTGTTCAATTATTTTTAATTCGTCGTTCATTTATAATCATAAATGTTGTTTTAAATTATAAGTTATTTTGTTTCTAAATAGTTTAGAATCTGATTTTGATACTGGAAAAGTATGTTCCACATATCTTTATTATTTTCATTACCCTTGATCTTTTTAATTGGAATGTTACACGTTTTGATTATAAAGATAATGATACCAACCTGAATTCTAAACTTTTCTGTATTCCAATTATTCTTACAAGATCGCAAGTTTACATCATCCATCATATCAAGCGTTACGTTTACATTACTGGACTTTATGGGATTTATATTACCTATACAACGAAGAGCCTTCCTCAACTCTTTATTTTGTTCCAACAGAGTTCGATCATTAAAATAAGTTCGATCTATGTTTATATTAAAATTTCTATTATCGTCGTCATTTCTAATATTTTCGTTAAGTAATTTACCGTTTTTAAAATCTTTTGGGTCTAATGTAAACACAGCATCTACCTTGACATTTTTAAGATTGATTCCAATTAAATTCTTAAAATACATATACCTAGCGACATTGTCTATAATCTCAAATGAATTGAAAAAGTATGGCTGTAATACCGATTTATATAAAGTATAAAGCATGGGATTATACTTTTCTTTTTCAGTTCTAGCACCTTCGGGGATATCAAGCTGTCTGTAAATTATTTCAGCCAACTTACTATCCTTTGGCAACGATTTTAAAATCCAACGAATCTTAGGATCATTGATATCATGTACATTTATAATAGCAAAATAGTCTAGTATAATTCTTAACATATCTCTTATTTCAATAACCTGGTTTTTATAGCCTATAGAACTTAACCATTTTAGATTTAATATCTTATTGGGTCCACCTTCAATATTATAAGACTTGTCATAATCGTAAACATATACCATTATATCCGTTTCTAAAAAATACGAGTGTTGAACACCTATATCGTCAATCAAATCATATCTGATACGTGTTTTAGGAATTTGTTTAAGTAGTATATTACCAAGATGTAAATCGTTATGTGTAATGCCATTTAGATATAAAGCTCTACATGTGTATAAAACTTGAAATAAAACGGGGAGCATCACTCTTTCGTTAAAAAAGAAATTAACCGGTGCACGTATGAGATTGACAGCGCTGGCCATTGATTCAATCATTGAAAAGTTGAATTGTAATTTTTTTCCTTCTATCATGTCTCTTTCGTCTATTTTTATTTCTTTAGAGCTTGTGATGTCGGGTCTGTTTTGTAAATGATTCAACATAAAATATAACGATCGTGATAGCTTTAAATCTGGGGTTTTAACACCTACTAACATTTTTGTCATATCATCATAAGAACAATTCTCTGCGCTTTCATAAATTAAAGTAAAGTGAGGGCATATATTTAATTTCACCATTTTTGATACCTTTTTGTATATATCAATTTCATACTGTAAAGCAATACGGTCTTCCTGTGTTTTTGATAATATATTTTTTTCAGATTTAGATGTAATATTGGGTTGGTTAGGCGAGACGAATATTTTCAAGAATGCACTGTCTACAAGTATATTATTTATATATGTACGGGGTTTAAAATTTAAAAATACAGTTTCTACCGGAGAACTAGATTTCGATTTTAAACCTTTAATACTCTGAACACAGTTACTAATATTACATGGTGTTGTACTCTTACCATCGCAATTGATAGACTCCATTTTATATTTACAAATTTAATTAAATTTGTAAATAAATGAATAGACCTATAAATCAAAAACTATACGACAAGGTTAAAAACGAGGCTAAGAAGAGATTTACCGTATGGCCTAGTGCGTATGCTAGCGGTTGGTTAGTTAGAGAATATAAACGAAGAGGTGGTACTTATGCTGGTAAAAAGAAAGATACCGAAGGACTGTCGAGATGGTTTAAAGAAAAATGGATCGACACTTGTAAATTGCCGGCTAAGAAGCCATGTGGAAGACCTTCTCGAAGTGGTAGTTTAACAGAATGGAGAAAGAAATATCCATATTGTAGACCTAGTGTAAGAGTTTCAAGTCAAACACCTAAAACCTATAGCGAATTAGGTTCTAACTCCATTAAAAGACTATGTAAAAAGAAGAGACAATCTCCAGAGAAACGAATGAAAAGTCAAAGATTACGTAAATAATTATATATAACCGATATTACCAATTGTGACATTACGATCTTGTTGCATTTCATAAACACTTCTTCTCAATTTAGTCTTTTCTCCATCCAATTCTTGAATACTATTCTCTTTATAACTCATCGGTACCGATGAAGGAGTAGGATTAAAGCCTCCAGCGCTAATTGTAGGTCTCAAATTGTAATTTCTTGAAGAAATGACATCTATACCTATACTACCTCCCATATTAGTATGAGCAGTTGTATGAGGACGATTTGGAGTATACTCTCTTTCTGTCTTGTGATTTTCCAAATTCTTATGAATATTATAAGTGGCACTTGTTTGGGCATTGTATTGGGGGAGTGAACGTTCTAATTCTATATCTTTGTGGATATATTCATATTTTTCATATCCGGTATGAGCCGTTTCATAATCTATAACCACTGCGTTTTTAATTTTTCTGCTTGTATCATTATTAAACATTTCATCTGGAGTTAAAACTGTAATGTTTCTATTCTTATTTACATTGGCATCTGCGTGAAGAGGCTGTTGTGTATAATTATCTGTGTTAACGTAATAACTTTCATCAATTGGTAGAGCGGAAACATTTCTACTCTTATTAACAGTTGTATCCGTGTGTAAGGTATTCTGAATGTATTTCTCACTATTAAATTTCTCAAATTCAACTCTTTCAGTTTTATTTCCTTTCTTGTTTATCTGCTTATCGATATGAAGAGGATTGTTATTAATTTTAGTCTGTAGACTGAACTCGCCATTAAATTTTGCAGTTGGCTCTATACCGCTAAAACCAGAAACGTGAAGAGGGTCTTTAATTACATACTTAACTTCGTAATTTTCAGCTATGGGTGTTTCGATTTGATATACAGCTGTAGGACGAATTTCGGCTTTTATAACATCTTTTTTAATTGTTCTATATTCTTTACCATTTTCAACCGATGGCATTAACGCTTTTTTACTAAAATCAGCAAAACCAGGTTTAGTAAACGAAGAAGTAGCTGTTCTAGGTAATCTAGATAAAGGTAACAAGTCTCTTTGATCTCTAATAGGAGGTCTGAAAGCACCACCATCCATAATACGATAAGGTAAGTATGCCTGTTTAGCACCACCACCGTTGATATTCATACCGGAACTGCTAACATTGCCAGCTTTCTGACCACCATTATTACCATAATTATCATAAGAGACCGATACCATAGGGTTAACACCACGAGCATAAACCTGAATAGCTTCACAGATTCTATCTCCAGCATTATCTATCATTTGTGTAATATCAGATGTTTCACCAACCTTATCGATTTTTCTAGTAGTAATAGATTTAGGAGGGTCGCGTAACAAATTCATATTGCTCCCCCAAGATTCAACAGAAGGTAGGGTAGTTTTGCCACTACCAAACCCAACAACTCCGTGATACGAGATTGACATTTATAACAATCAAGATATTTTATAAGACGCTATTATTTTCCCTCTTGGTTTAATTGTATAATGAGAGAAATACTTTTTAATAAACCGACTAGCTAAAACAAAACATGGTTCTAAATCAAATTGGACTTTTTGATCTACAAGCATTTTACATTTTCCTACATAAGGGAGTAGCTTTTCTTCAAACTCTTTTGGAATCTCTTTACATTTGCGATGATCACCTTTTTGTGTTGCTCTCTTTCCACCTACAAATGAACGAATCAGATCCTGTGTATCGTTGTAAAATTCAAACGGAGGGATAATCTCTGGATGCGAAAAGAAATTGGCGGACAACTCATTTGTGTTAATCCCTTTAGAGGACAGATAATCACAAAGATACTCATTCATTTGTACTTCACAATCGTATACGGTTCCGTTTTCTCCTAATTTAAATTCTATACCAGTAGTTTTTTCATTTAAAGAGTCCCAAGATATTTTTTTACCCTCGCCTCCGCTTTTGCTACTAAAAGGGATAAACTTGTCATCTTTAATGACAGCGTACCTTCTTCCTAGCCGTGAATATTTTTTATCGGTTATTGGAAGAATATGAGCAGGTGATGTAGACCTGGCTAAACCAAAATCATTTAATATAAATAGTTTTCCAAAATTGGGTACATAATAGTTTATACCGCAAATAGTATACATCCAAAACCCTCCAGGTTCGACATCATAATAGAGAATATTCTCTTTTTTAATGTCGTAATTCATAAGTTGATGATGATACTGAATACAATGTAGAGCAGCCATAGATTGAAATAAAGCACAATCAAGCTCGGCAACAGTTCTTTTTGATTGTATATATTGCTTAAGTGTACCATTGGCAAGTTCTATAGCTATTCCAAATGTAGGAGTTTTAATCTTATCACCTTGAAAAGTGGTTAATTCGCACGATTTACATTTGAAATCTTCATAAACTAGTGGGAGGTTAGGACAAATGTTATCTAATATAAGAGGTTTAATTGCGTTCTTTAAAAAGTAAAGTTCATTCCATGAATCACAAAAACTATCCTTAACAGCTTCAGGTTTAATTTTGGTAATTTTTAGAGCACAAGGTCTAGAAAAATTGGAATATTTAAATACATTGCCGAAACTACCTTTACCGATAAAATCTAATTTGAGATTACAGTTTAATAAGCATTGATCCCAGTCAGGTTTGTTTTTAAGTTCGGAAAATGTTCCTGTGATTTTGCCGGCGTATTTTTTTCGTCCTTCTGTGGTATTATAAATCTCTGGTAAATGATTTGTTTCGTATAATATTTGAGTATCATCTGGAAAAGAGCTCTCCAATTCTTTTCTTATTTTATACCCAATTACAAATATATCTCCCTTGTTAGCATTTGCCGAAGACAACGTTTTCCCCTTTTTAAATATAATCTTACCTGGTGTATTGATAAAACAGGCAATGGTTCCATTTTTACGCTTACTCTTTTTAAAAAGCATTCCAGTGGTTAATGCGAGTTCCAAAATATTATCTTTGATATTATCCCCGTTGTTTTGCGTAAGGTGATAAATCTTGTCGTTTTGAACTGTAACGTTTTGTCCACGAGTAACTGTTGTAATCATTTTTATGTAATACAACTTTCTATATATAATAAATGAATAAAAGAACGACCCAGATAATTTTACTGGTAGCTTCCGTTTTAGCCCTAATTTATATCGTATTGGACTATTACGGAATGATTAGATACGCCAAATTGTATTGTAAGACTCCCGAATATTACATAGATAAATATTCTAATCTCCCCAAGAAACAGGGTAAGATTGTAGTTTGTTTCGCTGTTACTTCAAAAGAGGAGTTGAATAAAGTTACTCCTTTTATTAAATCACTTCTTGACCAATCTATTGCTATTGATGATATTGGAATTACGGCTCCTTATGGTGTTTCAAACAATATTCCGGAATCGATAAGAGATGTTTTATCTTCGTATGGTCATACGCGTGATTATGACGACGCGAACGGTCTAGTTTGTACTGTCTTGAGAGAGACCGAAGAGAATACTAAAATTATAATTTTGGAACCTAATACTGTATATGGTTATGATTTTATCCAAACAATCACAGAAGAGAGTGAAAAACATCCGAGTGATGTTATACATGTAAATAGTGAGAACTCTAAAGAAATGCTGGTTAAACCTAAATTTTTTAGTGACAAGATTTCGGGTTATGAAAAAGGGACTGGATGTTTACCTTGGTTAAAGGAATGTCAAAATGTTCCTAGTAAAGTTATGTCTTATTTTGGAAATTATAAAGCAATATAAATTTTATATAATAAATGAATTATATAAAATTAGAAGGGAACGTAAACACACCGTCGGACAGCAACAGTATTACAGGTACTGTTCAAGAATGTATACAAAGCTGTAAAGAAATCCCGTATTGTATTGGATTTTCCCGAAGTAATAATGTTACAGATGATAGTAATTCGAAATGTTATTTTGATAATTGGAGTGATATTGTTTTTAATGATCCAAATTATTCTTATTACTTGATAAACAAGAACCTGGATAGATTTGTTTATTCATACGTTGAATTTCCAGATACAGTGGTGAAATATTATCAGCGGTCGGATTTAAACATTGAAGATGTTTTTTATACCGAACCTATACCTAATATAAAATTAACAGGTACATTACAAGATATTTTAAATACAACTTTATATAGCGGTCATCAAGACGATTTAACTATATTATGTCAAAAAAGTAGTGATAAAAATAACTCATCTGGTGTTGCATACATATATAAACATTTTTTAAATACACAATATTATGATAGGCTTATGAAATCGTATTGTAACGATAAAATAAATTGCACACAAATACCGTATGAATCTATTGTCAAGACTAGATACGATAATCGTGATATAAATTTACCTATTTATACTTACTTGACTCATTATAAAAAGACATTACAATTGGAAAAGAAACTAGGGTATTCGACTTACCTAGTAAGCAAGATGATAAATAATTCTAACCAGCGCGTACCTTCTTTTATAGATCTAATTCCGAGGATTAACCAAGTGAATGATTTTTATAATAATATAACTCCTAAACTAAATTATAGAATAGATGAAAGTAAACTTTCTAATATTCAAAAACAAAGTGTGATTAGAAGAGGCTTGGATAATAAAGACTATGCTTCTATTTTAATCGCTGCTTTAAGAACCAATATTCGAGCAATAGTAATTAATAATACGGAAATGCTTTTTTATCCTTTTATTCTTAATGATGATATGTTAATATCTGAAATTGATTCTAATGTCTTTATGGTAACACCGAAAATTCAATATAGCGATCTCGCGGTAACCATCTCTCCTTCGAACGATCCGACTTTAACCTTAAACGGCAAACCGAAAGTATATGATTTTCTAAACTTGTTAACAGATACCCAAACTGTTACGACAAATGATTCTAATAACACCAACACATCCTCAAATTCTTCGTCATTCATAATAACTAGAAAGACACTTTTATTAATTATAGTAACTATAGCAGTGGTTACATTATTAATTTTTTTATTTAATAAATTGAAAGCGATGTAAAGATCTTTACATCGCTGGTTTTTGTATTGTAATTATAAATCAATAATCTTAACTTGTACATTACATAAGAAATCACCATAAAAGGATTTAGCCAAGTATTGCGATACCCCTTTTTTGTAAACAAAACTCTTTCCAAATTTATTTCGTTTCATATCATTTTCATTAATCTCACACTCCTTCTCCTTATACAATCGCTCTATCACAGAATAATTAATCATTGGTAAAATGGCTACCCCTTCCCATTGTTCTCTCTTTCCAGCTAAATCAATCTTGACCTCTTCCGGACAAAACTCCTTTAACCCCTCTTTTAATATAAAATCTAACGGGCTAGGAAGGAGTGATGCACTCTTTGGAGGTAATACAGAAAGTAATTGAATAAATGGCAATATAGGTTCTTCTTTTGAAAATTGAGTCGTTTTAAATGATTTCACATGGTCTGCTATATCATATGAGAACGGAGCATAGTGATGTGGATACCTCCATTTCCAATTAGGAACACCGTAAATATAATATGATAGTACCCATTGTACACCTTTCAAGTATTCATGACAAACATCTTGTAAAGGGGTGTCTCCAAAATGAATCTTATTATATTCAGCTCGATATTTTTCTATATCAACTTTGTTTTTTCCTCCTTTCAATATTGAAGAGTCTAACAGAGGGTCTGGAAAAAACAATTCCTTGTGTTCTAGTTTAGTCTCCATTACTCCTTGTTCGTACTGAGATACAGTGCCTAAAAAGACCATAAATGGTACTTTACGAAAGGAAATCTCACCTTCCGTTTTATTTGTCAAATGACCGTAACTAGAACATGTATTCTTGTAAACATCAATCATAAAATCTATTCCACCTTCTAAAATTTCTATCCCAGGAATATGAGGAAGAAAATCGTTTCCAACTGTAAAACACATCAAGATAAAATCGTCTATAGCTGAATTTTTATCAAATTCAGCTTTGGAGTTTTTACTTTCCCATCTTAGCACTTCTGATAATTCATGATGTGTAGTACCAATATCAATAAAATAATAATCATTTATAGAATCTCGCAAGATCCAAAATTTTTCTAAATGAGTACCTAGTGATAACATTATTAAATCGGCATCCATTCCATAAACACAATAGCTCTCTGTCCCAGAGCCACATTTCCTTATAAAGTTGATTAGTTTATGTTCACCCTCACCCGGAGTCTTCTCATTTGAAAACACTACTTCAAGACCGCTCCACACAAGACTCTGAGACATTTGTTTCTTTATATACCAATCAACATACTTGGAAAGGTAGTCCATAAATTTTGTTCCAGGAGTAATACTATTACTATCAAATGCACACTTGTTATCGCTAACAAATCGTCGTTGTCTCTGTTGATTTTGTTTACTCAATGGGGCAGAACCATCAATACACAAGACGAGTCTTTTCTTGGGTTTAACAATTTCCAAAACAGTGTCAATCGTTTGACAGATATCCTTAAAAACCTCGATTTGTTTATCTACGCGATTTCTAGAAATAGGAGCAGAAGGTCTCAATAATCGTTGCCGAGGTTTAAAGTTACCGTATTCATAAATCTTTTGTGCTGAAGTATGAAAGATACCGTTCATATCAATCATTAAATTATCTATATTCTTATTGACACTCTCTCCAACTTTGACGGTGCTTACTACACCTGGAAAGCGTGCTTTGAACCATTTAAAAAAATGCTTAATGCCCATAATTATATGTCTTTATATCTCAAAATCAAACTCTTAATTTCAATTTGATTTTTAATTTAAAATGTTCTTACTATTTATCTATTACTGTTTATTCGAAGATGAATACATTTTGGATTCTTTATTTAGTATTCCAGATTGCGAGTATATACTGTCTACGGCTATTTTCTAAAACAATTTTTGTTTTGGATGCTATTTTCACAAGTATATTTTTATTCAGACGTATCTTAATATATACTTATAGATTTGTGATATAAAATAAAATGTATTTGTTAGCAGCTTGTTTTACAGGTTTATCTATCACTCTTATATCTTATAGAGATGCTATTATTGAAAAATGGGGCAAATTTAAAGAATTATATAGCTTTGTTTCAAAAAGATATGATTCACCGATTACTTCCCTCAGAATCACTCTTCAAACTATAGTTCAAATGTATATAGATAATTTTACTCAATGGTTAAATAGTAGTAGAAATAGTAACGTCGTCCAAATAGATAATAAACACTGGGTTTTAACTTATGTCTTTAACGGAAAAACGTTTAAAATCGTACTAAAACCCAAGAAAGGTCCCGTGAGTATTACAAAAGTAACAGATGAAACAGGTGAAGAATTATCATCTGAAATATTACCTTTTTACGGTCCAGCACAAGATTGGCATAACAAAAGATTCTCTCCTTCTTTCTGGAAAAAGGATCAGCTAGTATTTGATTTATCAACCGGAGAGAGAAAAGTATTTACAGGAAACGAAGAGATTGTAATCTAAATTTTTAAACTTGCAAGTTTAAAAATAATTAATCTTGACCAAAGCAATTTTCGCCACTATAGAGAAAGTACAGAAACCCATCATCATCTCTATATTGTTCATATACTTCGCTTATAAGTCTAGATGAAGGAGGGATTGTATTATTTACAAAGATAAAAATTGCCTGTTCAGGTGAAAGTTTAATTCTTGTTCTAATAATATGTAAAAACTGTCCTACTGTTAATTCACCAGGAACAAGATATTTGTTCTTGTCTATATTTGGTACAGCACCTTTAGAGTCTTTTTCCACTATAATTGGAACACGACCTGGATATTTATCTCTTATGCGTCTCGCTTCGGTTTCACGTTTCTCAAAAGAATGAGTTTTCTGAAATTCAAATGTTCTATTCATTATCATTTATTTATATAGGGCGGAAGTTTCTAATTGCGTTTTTTGTAAATTGCGAGTTTGAAAAAGAACCAGTTTCTATGCCTAGTAGTTCGTTTAATACAACTTCAACCTTGTCTAGATCAGCGCCTACCACTGTTTTATCACCTACAAGTTTACCGTTACGATAAAACTCAAACATTGGGATAGCATTGTATTGTTTTTTCTCCTCGTCACTCATATTATTATAATTATACTTGACGAGTAAGGCACCGCTCTTTTGATATTCAGCAGCCATAGTAGCATATCTAGAAGCAATCGCTTTACAAGGTCCGCACCAATCGGCATAGATTTCAATACAGACAAGATTGTTTGTAGTCAATAATTCTGTTTTATGATGTTTATTTTCGATTTGAAAGAGTCCGGTTTGATCCACTTGTTTGTTTTCAGAAGCGCCCAAATTGTTATATGTCGCATACATTTTTTCTAGAGAAAAGGTATTTTTTAAATTGAAAAAACGTGTCCGAGAGTAAATATAATACAAATATGACTAGAAGATTGTCATCATCAGAAATTGAATATGTTCTTGATTTTATTACTCCTAATCCATATATACCCGAAGAAACAGCTGTGTATATCGTAGACACCGCAAAAAGTTCCTTTCGTAATCAATTAGAAAACATACAAATTTATCCAGAGCTAATAGATACATTAAAAAATGAAATGAAGGAAATGTATTTCTCTTCTTTAGCTCAACCAGGAGAGAATGTTGGTATCATTAATGCTCAGAGTATTGGTGAAAAACAGACACAATCCAATTTAAATACATTTCATAAGGCTGGTTCTTCTGAAAAACAACCCGTTGTCTCTAAATTTTCAGAACTTCTTAACGCAACAAATAAACCTAAAGCACCTACTTTTTTTGTTTATTTTAACAAGAATAATAACACAGTCACCGATTTACGTAATTTAATTGGACATAGTATTGTGAGTTTAAATCTTAAAAAAATTGCTTTAAAATGGGATATCTGTTTAGATAAGACATCAGAACCTTGGTACGATGCATTTTACTATCTTTATGGAGGGGAACCTACTAAATACACTGATTGTATTAGCATTACTGTAAATATGGATATCTTGTACGAGTACAAGTTAACTCTGTATGAAATCGCTCAAACTATCTCAAAAGAATATACTGATATGTTTTGTATCTTTTCCCCGGATTGTTTCGGTAAAATCGATCTTTTTTTCGAAACAAGTAATATTGAAATGAACGATGAGAAGATTTCTTTCCTCACAAAAGATAACAAACGTGAAATTTATCTTGAAGAGGTCGTTCAACCAATAATTGAAGGAATACCTATTTGTGGTATCCCTGGAATTCAGAATATGTTTTTCGCCAAGTATGGAAAAGAATGGTTTATAGAGACTGAAAATACAAACGAAAAACCACAAGATACACGTTACAAGAAATCTAGTGAACGAATTCTTCCAGTGGAAAGATACAAGATGGTGCTAGCACATCCAGATGTAGACGAAACCCGAACAGTGTCTAATAATATCTGGGATATATATCATACGCTTGGAATTGAAGCCGTAAGACAGTATATGATTGATGAATTTTCCAAGATTATGGATGGTATCAACACTTGTCATGTATCTCTCCTTGTAGATAAGATGACATTTACAGGAACCATCTCTTCTATTTCGAGATATACAATGAGAGGAGAAGAATCTGGACCTTTTGGTAAAGCATCTTTTGAAGAAACTCTAGATAACTTTTTAAAGGCAGGTGTGTTTGGTCAAGAGGAACCTACAAAGGGGGTTAGTGCTAGTATTATATGTGGTAAGCGTGCTACTGTTGGTACGGGTTTATGCGAGCTTAAAATGGATATTAATAAATTAATCAGTTTTAAAAACACGGACCTTATATAAGGGGTTCTCGTTTAAACACAGATCGATGTTGACGTCAACCATAATAAGAGTAAGAGACCTGAGCCCTAATTCTATTAAAATAATTTTAATAGAATTTATCTAGCAAATAAGTCATCATATGAACTAAATCTAGAGACATCGATACAATTATTTTTCACAGGAAAAGTCTCTTCTGTAAAACCAGAACATACAAGAAATTTAACCAACTCTTTTACATCTGTCAAATCGTTAGTATAAACAATAACATTCCCCTTTTGCCCGCACATTATACTAGAGCATAGATATAACATTCTAATACAACGATTAAGAGTCATGTCAAATAAGTCAAATGTTTCACATAACATATTAAAGTTTTCACTGCCCTTAACAGCAAGCATGTTTATTGCCATTTCAAGAACAGAAGATACATTTTTATGTCCAGGAAATTTATCGATATAAAAATTATAAAATGGTGAAATGATAGAATTTGCCTCTACTTTATATATATCACCTAAATTAAATAGTAGTTCGTGTAAATAGAGATAACAATTTTTTACGTTACGCTGTTTTTCAGCTACTTTAATTTTTTCTATTATATTTAAAACCACCTTGTTCCCACTTATATCTTTTGCCGTTTCTATATAGTGTCTGACAAGTTTAGCTACGTTGTCGAAATTCTCAGCATTACTACTCATACAATACTTGACAATTCTCTGTAAAAGCTCTTTATATTTTTTCACTCCTACCTTGTCAAATAGAGTGCTTGTTGTTACTATTTGTTCGCCAATTTCGTTCTTGTCAAAATAGAGTAGTATATCATAAACACTCTTTGCCCTTTCATAACCATCTAGAAGGAGATTTCTAGCTTGGGTATCATCAACTTTAATAATTTGATTTAATACTTCTTTATAAATATCATTACGTCCACTTTTAATATCTTTTATTATTTGAGGAACACTATGAATAAACTCTTTAAATGGAATGACATTTTTCTCTTTATAATCACTGTCCACAGACACAGATAGAAGTGATGGATCATTTGGAACTCTTAAATCATATGGATATACTCTAAGGTTCTCGGGGCAATCAGTGTTTTTACTCAAGATACATCTATATACAAAGTCGCTGATATTATCTAAATTGGTTGTTGAAGGCTCGTTCTTCATTATTATTGCTGCCTTTTCAAGTGGTAAACGTCCAATCATAAAATCAAAAGTATCTCTATCCGGGATAAGTTTAGGATTAATGTCTGTTTTCGATAGTTTGATTTTTTTCTCGAGAAAAAAATCTATTTTTAGCTTTGATTTAGATATAAGATTTTTTATAAAATCGGTAACTCTTATACCGTGAGAACATTTGAATTCTGTTTCATTGTAATCTCTATTTGTATCTTCAAATACATATACAATCATATCTCCTTTTGAAAGTTTAATCAACCTTTCAGGACCTTTAATAAATTTAGGGAATTGTTTAACTTTTTCTTCACCCTTGTTCTTGTTTCTTCTTGACATTTATTTTATTCTATTAAAATTATTTTAATAGAATATTTTCCCGGGAAAATAAGTCATCATATGAACTAAACTGAGAAATATCGACGCATCGAGCGTATCTTCTATCTGTCTCTTGAACATTGAAAGTTTCTGTGGTAAACCCGGTTATACTTAAAAATTTTCTAAGTTCGTTTGAATGGTTATCGCCGCCATAAAAAATTGCATTAACTGGTTTGCCCGCCCATTCACCTTTCTTACTTTTAAAACTTCTCATCATTCGAGCTTTCAAATATAGTTCCATAATAAAATTATTTATAAAAGTATTGAAATACTTGAGATATGTACATATCTCTGTAAAATAGGGTTTATCGTTTACACTTTTACCTATCATTAATTGGCTTTCTGCATCTGTAAGTAAATCATCAATGATCTGAATGATAGACGTTGCTTCTATATCTGGTAACGCAATATCATGTATATCTTTAAATTCAATAATATGTCTGTTTACTTTCAAGTTGTAAATATCCCCTAGTTCAAATATTAAATCGTGAAGATAAGAATAGCAACCTTTCATATCAATGTCTTTTTGAGTATTCAAAAGTCTAGTTATAATTTCTGTTACAGGCTCGCTATTGCTCATATCAAATGCATGTCTTATATACTCCATTACAATCTCAAATGCTTTATCAAAATTATCTTTAGACGGGTTCTTACAGTAATCTACCACGCGTTGGAGAAACTCTTTATAATTTTCAATACCTACATCTTCAAATAGGGTTTTATTACCAGAATACGGTATCGAACCAATTTGTTCAGAATCAAAATGAAGATATACATCATAAACGCTTTTTGCTCTCTCAAAATCTTTTAATAAAAGATTTCTAACATCTACATCTTCTATCGCTTTGATTTGCTTGAAAACCTTTTCATATATCTCATTTCGACCACTCTTAATATCTCCTATTATTTTAGGTACTCTACCGATAAAATTCTTAAGATTCTTAATAGTTGTGAGAGGATATTTACAATTGTCTGAATATGAAGGGAGAGTTGGAATGTTGGCCACTCTTAAATCAACAGAGTGAACTCTGATCATTTCGTAAGGACAGTTTTTATTTCTTAGTCTAGCACAGTCATATAAAAGATCATTGATAGTATCTAGATCGTATTTACTCGTTTTTTCAGATTCTTTTTTCAATATAATTTGCGCCTTTTCATCTTCTAATTCACCTGTAGTAAATTTAAACCATTCTTCATCTATAACACAATCCTTATCTATTTCGGATTTACAAAGCTTGATTTGCTTCTCTAAGAATAAATCTACTCTTACCTTGAGACTGCTAATCAAATTCTTTAAGAATTCGGTAATTCTCAAATAGTTATCCGAACATTTAAATTCATTTTCATTATAAGAATAATGACTTTCGCCAAATACGTATATAATAATATCACCTTTGATATGTCTTGTTAAACTTATAGGACCTAGAATAAATTTAGGGAATTTAATGTTGGGAGACATATCTCTTATATCTCCGAGTTTTTCAACCTCTTTTCCATTATATGTATATCTAATTAATTTATAGAATGGTTTGGGGCACATATCGTTAGGTTTGATTACATCTTGGATATCTATTTCAAATGTCATTGTACCTTGTCCTAACTGGTTTTTTATAAAAGGTGTTTGTGTATAGTCACAATTCTCTATCAGAGTCATTACCTTGGGTTCACCAATCCTTTTGTGCCAAAGCTTGCCGAAAGCATATATTGTTTGATAAATAGATATTCCATCTGCTAATTTATGATCAAAATAAATAGTATATTTAGGCGTGCCTTTTGTCAAAATCAGTTTCTTTAACGGTTCGGCTACCATCTCGTCAAACCGTTTGAATTCTTGATACGGTCCGAACACGTACTTTTTAAAGCCATCCGGTCTGTGATGTTTGAACCCGTCTACGATGAGTATTTTCGCAATTCTGCTCATAAAAGGGATAGCTATGTAAACTGTTGATCTTAACTTTTTTTCATAAATTTTAGAACTGATATTTTTCGAATACTGCTTGCCAGAGTAAGATACGTCATCTGGAATAATAAGGAGCGCTCCTTCATCAAATGTATCCAAACTATCCAGATCTGATACATGTGTAATTAAGTCTGAAAGTCTAGACATAAACAAGGTTGTAATCCAAAAATTAGATTTTTTCATATCTCCAAGCGTTGGTACGAGAACTATTGAACTGTACTCATTCTTTTTTACATTTTTTCTTATATCGGCGATTATATTATCTACTCCGGCGTTAAACTCGTTAAAGGATACATGTCTTGTACATCGTTTAAATTCTTTTGCTATATTGTATATATATTCAATACCTATCACCCCCTTATTTTCGGTTCTATTTGGATTGTGTAACTCTACCCATTTGGTAAAGTTTTTCTCGTTTATAGGATGTGTGGGAATTTTTTGCTCTATGGCAGCGGCGTTTTCTCTATAAAATTTTAAGAACACATTCTTGTCGATTAACATTTTGTTCTTTTTATCTATTCTTTTATTTTTACTTAAGTGATAAAGTTTTACGATAAAGAAAAATGTCTAAACTTTATCTTGAAGAGTATAGTGAGAAAGCAATAGTAGTAAGAGGAGAAACTAAATCCTGTAGCGAAGATTTAAAGACTCTTGGAGGTAAGTATAATCCAAAATTAAGAGGAGGAGGTGGTTGGATTTTTCCTAAAACTAGCGAAGAAAAGGTGAGGGATTACATTTTAGAGGATGAACCACTGGTCTTTTCGCAGATAAGAAACCATGTCAAGGGATTAAGCAATAGTGAAAAAGTGCGTTTTGTACAAAAAATAGTCTCATTGGTAGAAAAGCTAAATGATAGTTCTCAAGTCGTTGAAGCCAGTTCCGGAGATGACTCTGACGAAGATACAATAACAGTAAGACATCGATTGTTACGCAGATAGAACGTTTTTAAACGATATCGTTTAAAAACAAATATATAGAGGAATATTTCTCCCAGAAGAATCACACTTGATAATTATCACGGTATTAATTGAAAGAAATATAGTTTTCTAATATCCTATTTAAATCTCTGGGCAGCTGTGATACTCGTTTCATTATATCAAAAATCGTATCCCTTCTTTCTTCTATATCTTTACATATCTCTCTTCTATATACATACTCGTCATAAAGAAAGCGATTTCCAGATAATTCACCAAACTCTATAAAATCTAGAATATGTTCTATAAAATCCAATGTTATGGATGGATTGCGTACAAGATAAACAGCACTATAATTCATATATTGTTTGCGTTCTAAATCTATATTTGGATTTAGAGCATGTCCAAAAGGATTCCAAGGTAAATCTGGATTATTATCCATATCTTTTTGTGTGATCACACAGTTACTCGACACTAGATACCAGTCCCATTTTCGGTCTTTATATTTTCTGAGAAACTGAATTGTTAAATTCTTTTTCCTAGATATATTATTATAATCCCATTTCCAATTTATATGACGTTCGATAAAATCCATATCTACGTTTGGATTAATAGAAACAGAACTCATACACCATTTAAAATCGCTTTTATGTTCTTCTATAAATCGAGAACTAATAACACTATTAGCCGATAAACAAATCATATCCCAGTCCTTGTCCTTGTTTTGAAATACAAAGTCTTGTGTTATAGAGCTATTATACGAAAGACCCCTATAATCCCATCTTATGTCAGGGTTATCATTTACATCTTTAGGTGTAAATACGTTATTAGTTGATATGTAATACCACGACCAGTCTCTATCTTTGTATTTTTTAATAAAATCTATAGTAAGGTTTGGATTTAAAGAAATTCCATTCCAATCCCAAGGTAAATTGAGGTTTTCTTCTATATCTTTTAAAGTGATGTTTTTATTCTGGGCAACGTGAAAAAAATTAAACAGGTGCGATGGATATTTCTTTACTATTTCCATTGTTAAACGAGGATTGGTGGAGTTACAGAAACAATCATCCTCTATATGTCTTTCAAAGTGTCTATTTATGTATTCAATAGGGGTGTTTGGGTTTTTAAGAAGCGCGCATATATCCCAAGGCTTATCTGGACACTGTTCTAATAATAGTGCAATAATATTGGGTTTACTCGAGATATATTCAGTTTTAATATTTTCATTCATTTATTTACATTTCATTCACGCTAATAGAAATAAATCATTTTTAAGAAAATCCAATAATTAAACGAGTTTTCTGATCTATAATAAATATGAAGACTCGTTTAATTATTGGATTTATATCATTAATAACAGGCGTCTGTATAGCGATGTATGCCAGTTATAATGACATTCCAGATTATAATATTTTATACGGTGGTATAGGTTTAAGTATCATTGGTATAATAATCGCAATAACAGGTATTATAAGTACGTCAAATTCTTCTTCTGGTAGTGGTACTCGTACCCCGTCAGGGACTACTTCAGGAACTACTTCAGGCACCCCGTCAGGGACTACTTCAGGCACCCCGTCAGGGACTACTTCAGGTACCCAGTCAGGGTCTACTTCAGGTACCCAGTCAGGGTCTACTTCAGGAACGAATGGAGGTGGTACATCTTCATCTTTCGCAATCCCTTCAACATATAAACGTTTTAGAAATGCAATACAATCGGGCAGTGATTACTGTATGGATGTTTGGGATGGTAGTGACGGAGACGGAACTGGTATACATGCATGGGGTTGTCACAGCGGTACTAATCAAAAATTTTATTATGATAGCAATAAAAAACAAATAATTACATTACATTCTAAATGTCTAGATGTAGATGGTGGTATAGACAAGACTAATTCAAATAATAATAACGGAAAATGGGTTTTACAATACGAGTGCCATAGCGGTGACAATCAGAAATGGCAAGCTGTTCCTGAAAAACAAGCTATTAAAGTAGCAGATACAAATAAATGCTTACAATTTGAAGATAATCCAAAACAAGAAAGTCGTCTTATAATCAAAGAATGTGATGGTTCTGAAAAGCAAAAATGGACTTTTGATTAATTAATATATATAATAAATGAATGCTATGATTATTCTCGGATTTGTACTGTTGATAATTAGTATATCAACAGTAGTATATACAGTTTTAACCGACCAATTTAATCAGAAAATAATATTAGGCGGAGGATTAATGGGCGGAGTTGGTTTAACGCTGCTAATAGTAGGACTGGTAGAAAATAGTAAATCATCGAGTAATTCTGAACCAAGATTAGAAATAGAAACTAAGCTTCCTACAGGACCTAAACGATTTAAAAATATTATTCCAGGTGCTGCATATTGTATGGATGTTTGGAATAACAGTACAGAAAACGAAATACGCATCAATGCAAATAAATGTAATGAAAATTTAAATCAAAAATTTTATTACGACCCTTTTACGAATCAAATTAAAACTCATTGCTCTAAATGTCTAGATGTTAAAAGAAACGATAGTGATAATGGAACTAATGTAATTCAATACGAGTGTAACAATGGAAGTAAAAATCAAAAATGGGAGTCGGATATTCAAAATAAAGCTATAAAGAGTGTTAGTTCAGGTAAATGCTTACAATTTGGAGGACCAGACGACATTGTAGGAGTCAATACGCCTCTAGTTATTTATGACTGCGACGGTTCTGTTAGACAGCAATGGGGGTTCGAATAGAAGAGATATTAATACAGACAAATGTATTAATAATACAATTTATTTAGCTAGACATATGATACGCTGCCAATGCCAAAATTACAAGATTGACGACGGCAGATACCACAGCGAATTGAGTTACGCGTTCATTTGCTAATTCGTTTTTGTTTGATTTTTGTGCAACCAAGAGAGATAGAATGGTGTGTACCACGGCAAGTACGAGGATAGCATAAAGCAAGACTTGTTTGTTGATTTAATATATTAAATGAAAAAAATAATTTTTTTTAATCGCATTAGGAATTGATTTTAAAATTAAAACATCACAAATGAAACAAAATGGATTTCAAGGATGAATATATTCAATGGAAAGGTAATTTACCTATGCATCTCTTAAATACTATTAGAGATGCTCAATGGTCTTATCGAGAACTTTCAAAAAATCCAAATATCACACTAGATTTTATAGAAGCTAATATTGAAAAGAACTGGGATTGGAATTTACTTTCAGATAATCCTCATTTAACGATTAGTTTCATTCAGAAACATAAAGATCGTAAATGGAACTGGTTTGCTTTGTCAAAGAATAAGGCAATAAAGAAAAAGGATAGAGATACATATCCTGGATTACCATGGAATATAAATGGAATATTGATTAATCCAGACACGTCGATAGAAGAATTTGAAAAACATATAAAAAGAAATTTAACCTTTTTGTATCATTGCTGGGTTTATCCCAATTCTAATATGACAGAAGCTTTCCTTGAAAAATATCAATCAGATATACCAGAATGGATCTCTTTAGCTGAAAATAAAAATATTAGTATGGAATTCGTGAAGAGTCATTTAAATAGGAGATGGGATTGGCAAGTGCTTTCTACAAATATCCCAGTAAGTGATATCGAGATAAATGCGTTTCCTTGGCATTATTATAACGGTGTATCTAAAAACGAGACACTTACAATCCCTTTTATTCGAAAACACATAAGACAGTACTGGGATTGGAAGCTTATTTCGTCAAACGCTGGTATATCTGTCGAAGATATTGAAAATAACCCGGACCTTCCTTGGGATTGGCAATCAATCGCTCTCAATCCAAATATTACTCGTGAATTTATAAAGAAACATATAGATAAAAAGTGGTTTGCTAGTATTTTAATTCAAAACAAAGGGTTGTATAACGACACAGCTTTCAAAAGGTCTATTAAAAAAGACCTGGACAACAGAAAATCAATTACGAATAATATATTATTTGACAATATATCCTTTGATATTATAGAGCACGTACTATCACTATATATAGGGTATGATTGATTAAAATGATTTTCTAAACTATGTTTACCGTTTTGAAATAAAATGTCAATCGAAGTTAAGAATAACGAATACAATATTGAAAATAAGAACGAAGTTATTTTAGGTTTGGATGACACTATTAATAGTAATATCATTCTAACTTCAAACGATAATAGCTCTTTTACTATTCCCAAGAAATACGCTATGATTTCCAATACGATCAAGACAACATTATCGTCTGAAGATTTTAAACAAGAAGAAGATGAAAATGATACCGTTGTTCTCCCTTTGGATCTGGAAGGAGATATTTTAGCCTTAATTGTAGAATATATGAAAATGAGAGAAGGAAGTGAACTCGTCATTCTTAATATGAGAGATAATGTCGAACGCAAGAAAGAGGAGTTTAATTTTGTTCGTAGAAAGAATTTCGAAAAGTGTAAAGGTGGTGATTCCGATATTCCAAAAAGAGAGGCCGATTTCATCCGAACATTCTATCGAAACAGAAGATTGTTATACGGAGTATGTGAAGCCGCAAACTACCTTCACATTGAATCGCTACTCCATATTTGTTGCGCGGTAATTGCTTGTATCATGAAAGGAAAAAGTCCCGAAGAATTGAAGGTTATAATGAGTCGAGGTTATGTTGTACCTGAAAATATAGACGAGGAAGCAAATTGAATTTATTCCCAATCTATTTTTTACAGAATCAAAATGAATAGATTATTCTCTCTTAATCAATATGAACATGTCTGTGTTGATGACAACGATGCTATACAAATAACTACAGACTGGTGTGAATTAGTTAAACATGCGCAATGTATGAGATTGCCAATAAAAAATCTCAACGATTATAAGAGTGGAAAAAGGATAGAATTTGAAACTGTATATGAAAAACTTAATTTTCCAGGGTAGGATGGTTTAAATCGAATAATGTTAGTTTTAATACAGATGATATAGATACAATGTATGATGAATTTTACGGTGTTTACGATAACGATAAGATGGATGATTTCTTTAGACATATTGCAACTGTTCATATGGATGAAAGCGCTCCATTCCGTCATTTCATTACCACATTTAATAATCGTGTAAAGCATTATTCATTTCAAACTTCTAGATCAGATTTGTTAGATGATATGATATTTTTAAAATCTGACGATGATCGGTTATGGGTTTTTAGAGACAGTACGTATAATTATTCTAGTTTTGAATATGATATGTGCGACAGTGAATAAATTGATTTTACTCTTTAACCTAAAAGCAAAAAATTACATCTCTATTTATCATTCATTAACATGACAAGTGAACGCAAAATCATGGCACAATTTTATGAAAGAACTAATCGTTCTTTCGACTCTATGAACTTATATTGTAACCGAAATTATGAAGTTATCAGAATAGCTAAAAGACAGATTGATGAAATGCTTATCAAAGAGGGAACAGCATCTCTTGATGAGATCACCGAGAACAATAATAACATTAATTCAGAATTGAAATATATTTGTATTTCAAAGATACGAGAAATCGGAAGCGAACTTTCCAATGAAATAACAATTAGGATGTACAAATACTTATTCAGAAAGGCAGAAGATATGAAGAGAACGAGAAGAGACATTAGTGCGCTGCGTGACGAATTGTTATGTCGTAGTCTGTCTCTTCTTAACGACCCCCACCAGCCACATCCTCTTCAAAATAATACACCTACAGGACCCCGATCTTCTTATTACGAAGATACTTCTGAAAGTGACTCTGGAGATGACTTTGATATTGAAATCATATACGAAGAGATTGATTATGAATAGTTAATTTTGTTGTATAAAGAAGAGGGGAAAATTAAAGTGTAATTTTTTGTTACGAGTTACAATAAAAAATTACACTTTAATTTAGTATTTAGTTATCACGCAATGGAGCACATCAACAGCGAATTTCTTAGCATTGTCGCAAACTACCTCTACGAAGAAGAGTCGAAGATCGTCGATTACATTACATCAGAACTCAAAGACAGAGATTATCATACCAAACACAAGGAGACTATTGTTTTAGAGGACAAAACAATAGTAATTGGCAATGGTCGTTTACACTCTTTTAATGACCAGCCAGCAATAATCGGCACAAATGGAGTCAGCGAATACTACAAGGACGGTATGCTCCATAGAGATGGAGACAGGCCGGCATTTGTACATACCTCTGGATACCAAGTGTACTTTACAAACGGAATGGTGCATCGAGACGGAGATAAGCCAGCGATGATCTTCCCCAATGGAGACCTAAGATATTTCAAAAACGGTAAAATGTGTGTGCCGTCAAATTTGTAAATCGTCAATTTGTAAATCGTCAATTTGTAAATCGTCAATTTGTAAATCGTCAATTTGTAAATCCAATAAATCGTTTTTACTTTAACTATCGCGAAGAGAAGAGAAGAGAAGAGAGAAGAGAGAAGAGAGAACGAATATTAAATTGATTTTTTACCGTAACTCATAAGAGAAAAATACATTTCAATTAATATTACAATTCTCAAAACTTGAACTACTTTTCAACTCAACTACTTTTCAACTCAACTACTTTTCAACTCAACTTTAAAACATGTCTTCTCCGCAATTCATCGTTAACCCTAAAACCAATCGTGTTATCCATGTTGGTAAGCAGACCTGGAAGAAGCTTACATCTGAAGAGAAGAGTGTCGGAGAAGAACTATACAAACAAAGACAGCTCAAACAGTCTCGTCCTAAACAGTCTCGCAAAGTAAAGGTCATTCCTGACGAGGAATCCATTATCCACGTCTTTCCTTTGGACAACTCTCCTTTGGATACCCCTTCCCAAAAACAGGATACTTGTTCTATTTGTACCGACGAAGTCCCCTGTCTTGGTAACACGACTAAATGTTGCGACCAAACTTTGTGTAAAAAATGTTATCTATCGATGAGAACAAACAAATGTCCCTATTGTAGAAAGAACGATCCGATCGAGCTTACATTAGAGGAGACCAAAGAGAAGGAAACCAATATGTCTCGATCCAGACGCAGAGATATTGACGCTCGTGTAATGTCGGATATTGAAATCGCAAGAGAGTTTGATCAAGACTTTGATCAAGAATACGAGTATGATCCAGAATTTATAAACCAAAATATCAATCGTGATGCAAATATAATGAGAGTAGAGATTAACGAGCACGACGCAAACATGATGAGACGATATATGGAACGCGAATTAGAAGTAATCGTAAATGAACGCACCGTGATGCGTCGCATTTTTATTAGTCAACTCGCTCGTCGATATCGTATTAATTTATAAAAACTCTTGTCCTCCAACTCTTGTCCTCCAACTCTTGTCCTCCAACTCTTGTCCTCCAACTCTTGTCCTCCAACTCTTGTCCTCCAAAATGATTTCTATATTCTAAAAATTCTAAAAACAAATAAACAATGTGTATTATTTGCGACCGTACTTATACATCACAAACAACAGGAATAATGTGTTGTAAAAATGTCAATACTCTCCCTGACCCAAATAAAGTGCCACGATTAAACACCCTTGTTTGCAATAACAAAAGTATCAAAGTCATTCCAAATTATTACAATCTTGTTACTCTGAATTGCTCGAATACAGATATAACCGAACTTCCAAATATAAAAACACTCAAATATCTTTTCTTTTCAAACACGCAAATTGAACACATCCCATACATTGAAGAGCTGCGACAAATAACATGCAGTGGTACAAAAATATGTGTTATACCATCACTTCCAAAATTAAATTACATTTTTGCTCCCAATTGCCCTCGACTATCTGTGATACGGACACTAAACGTGCCAATCAATTATTACAAAGGTTCTCATTGGATAAACCCAAAAAAAGATAGAATAGAAAAACTGGTTCGTATTCAACGTTGGTATCGCAAGATGATTACTAAACGTGTATTTGTAATTCGTTTAAAACTTGTAAAATTTATACCTGTGGATGTGGTGAATATTTGCTGTTACTATATATACTCACAAACAAATATATAAGAAACGAAATATTACTTTGTTCTTGTAATTTTTATCTATTAATAAATTGAACCGAAATACAGTCTCTTTTTTAAATTGATTTTTTACCGTAACTCATAAGGGGAAAATACATTTCAAATAATATTACTCAAATTTACTCAAATTTACTCAAATTTACTCATGTCTTTCATTATCAATCCCAAGACCAATCGTGTTATCCATGTTGGAAAGCGGACATGGATGACCCTTACATCTGAAGAGAAGAGCCGTGGAGAGGAGTTATACAAAAAACGTTTCAGAATCATCAGTCGTGTGTCTAGAGTTGTAGAAGATACTTGTTCGATTTGTACAGACGACGTCCCTCGTTTTGGTAATACAACTAAATGCTGTAAACAGACACTGTGTAAAAAATGCTACTTGTCGATGAGAACAAACAAGTGCCCCTATTGTAGAGAGGACGATCCGATCGAACTGACACGAGAGGAGACCAGAGAGAAGGAGATGAAGATGATAGAATCACAAAGAAGAGATATAGCAATTGCACATCAAGAGTTCTACGAAGAATACTACTACGAGGAGGAAGAGGAAGAAGAGGAGGAAGAGGAAGAAGAGGAGGAAGAGTATGTTCAACCCCCGACAGTTATACCAAGAGAAGCAACTATCAGAGATTTGTTAATGGCAACACCCCGTAATATGATATTGTTTGTCCTGTTTCAGATCTTGCTACACATGGTGTTAGTCAAGATCTTTTCACACTTTGTCCTGTCTCAACTTTAATTGTAAGTTTTTATCTATCTATCAATAAATTGAATTGAACCAAAATAGTGTCTTTAATTTATTTTTATTCACATTGACTCTATTTAATTGACAAGACGTGGTATGGATACAAGAGAACAACATAAAAGACGATACAGAAATGTAGAAAGACCGAGTGTTCCCTACGAATATGTATAGAAAGACTCTGATATTTAAAGATGACCCTGTGAGAATGACGAGCTATTATTAAAGACTCTAAAGGGAAGAGCCTCTCCAGGGAAAAAGTTTTAGACCTACTTGACGAAACAAGTAAACAGATATCTGAAGAGCTTGGGAACAGAAATAAAAGAAGATATCACAAGGTGAAGCTAATGATATTTACAAGTTCAATGGGTATAAAATAAATTTTAAAATTTTTTATTAATATAAATGGCTCAAAATATCAACGATGATATGATATATAGAAGTGGTATGCTTAATATATTTAATGCGTTTTTTTGGCCGCGACAAAAAGAAGACAGAGAACGACGAATTGTAGATTGTATTAATCAGTTATCCCCTGATAAGTACTTTAAAGTTTTCCATGAAATGATGCTAGAAATCGCAAAAGATAATAATTTATTGGCTGTGTTCGATAATAAAGACGGAGAGCCTCAATTTCCGCTTTTTAAGCAAAAATTTATAAATAGACTAACAAACGAGTTGGAAACCGAACCATCAAATCCGGAAATGATAACCAAGTTATTGAATAAAATTAAAGAGCTGAGCGAAACCGAAAAGAAGGGATACCAATATATAATAGATGCACAAAACATAGTAATGCAAAGTGAAAAATATCATGTAAGATTTAGAGGCATAAATAAAGAACGAATTCGTGTGTGGGGAGAAAAGATAAAAGACATTAATAGACAGATAGAAAATATGACCAATTTAGTTAATTCAAGGTTAGATGAATTAAAGAATGTTAAACAGAGAAAGCTTTCGGCTGAAAAGAGTAAACAAGACTGGCTTATATCACAAAAATGGAATGTATTAGCGGATAAGCTCACGCAAAGGCAAATAAAGAATGAAATCAAAGAAATGATAAAGAAGTATAAAAACGCGTCTAATTTAGCTTCGCAAGAACCAGCTTCGCAAGAACCAGCTTCGCAAGAACCAGCTTCGCAAGAACCAGCTTCGCAAGAACCAGCTTCGCAAGAACCAGCTTCGCAAGAACCAGCTTCGCAAGAACCAGCTTCGCAAGAACCA
>Ga0214921_10002118_pt1 | contig 32746 bp, 29 predicted proteins | sample LL1505_MetaG_FD_177992 | JGI IMG/M metagenome (GOLD analysis project Ga0214921, IMG submission 177992) | Freshwater microbial communities from Lake Lanier, Atlanta, Georgia, United States - LL-1505 | ecosystem: Environmental > Aquatic > Freshwater > Lake | place: USA: Georgia | collected... | reverse complement strand
AACCTGCTGATGAACCTGCTGATGAACCTGCTGATGAACCATTTGATGAACCATTTGATGAACCTGCTGATGAACCATTTGATGAACCTGCTGATGAACCAGTTGATGAACCTGCTGATGAACCTGCTGATGAACCTGCTGATGAACCAGTTGATGAACTCTTTGTTGAACCTGCTGATGAACCTGCTGATGAACCTGCTGATGAAACTGCTGTTGAACCTGCTGTTGAAACTTCTGTTGAACCTGCTGATGATCATGTTGATGAAACTGTAGATGAGCCTGCAGCCAAATTTGCGGATGATCATGTTGATGAAACTGTAGATGAGTCTGTATCCAAATTTGCTGATAAACCTGCTGATGAACATGTCGCTGAACTTGCAGTTGAACCATTTGTTGAGACTGCTAATAATTACTGTGTTAATAATTTCACATCTAATGTATTACCTGCTATAGCAGAATTATCAGATGAAGAACAACTATACACTCCACAAAATAGTTTAGTAGATAGTCCTCCAAGTAAAAACTATATACCAATGAATATATTAAATCGCTATAGTGATATATTTATAAATAATAAAACTTCTAATTGTAGAGATAGCCCTGATATAATTAATTATTCAAATACAGAATCTATCACAAATAATACATCTGATTCTACAACTAATTCATCTAGCGATGATTCTATATCATATTGTAATTATAAAAATAATGTGATGGGTAATATATTTATTAAAAAACCAGAAGATAATATTAAAATATTAATAAGATACACAGTTGAAAATATTATGATAGATATTGTTCAAGATATTATTGATAATTCTCTAGATGATATTATTAATGATATTATGAGTGATCATCACAATAGTGAAGATATATTAGATAGTAGCGAAATAAAATATAAAGAAGATATGATTACTAATATTGAATTAAATGAAAGTACCAGTACTGATGAAATATCATTTAATAAAAATAAAGTAAAAAATAATAATAAGTTAGAAGGATGTTTTAAGAAATTATGCAATATAATTCTCTGTAAAAAAGATTAAGGTTTTATTTTTTAAATTTATTATCTTAATATTTATAAGTTTACTAATAAAAAGTAATTACTATAGATAGATATATATATAGATATATATATATATATATATGTTTTTTGATATAGGTTCAAATATAGGCAACTGGAGTCTAGCAAATAAGGATACAATAAAAAATAAAATAACTAAAGAACATTTAACTAATTACCTTAAACATTCATTTAGAATTTATAAATAAAAAATATGTATTTTTAAAGTCCCCATAAAGCACGGTAAGTATTATTTACCTATATAAATATATCGCAAATATGGGGACTTTAAAAATAAAAAACTTTTGTCTCATTTTTCTATTCGGTTGGTGTAATAATAATTGTCATTTTATTTAACTTTTTCTAATAAAAATATTTATTTTTTAGAAAAATAATAATTAATCATTTCACGAATACCATCTTTTACACTAGTAAATTCAAAAATATTTGTATAAATATTTTTTAGTTTTGTGTTATCTGCAACACATCCGATCATGTCTCCTATATTTGTTTCTTTAACAATAATATTTTTTTTAAATTTTCCTTCTATCATCATAATATCCAACAGTTCATGAATTGTTGTTTTTTCTCCAGATCCTAAATTAAATATTTCATTAAATAATAATTTATTTCTTATTGAATCTTTTATTATAAATACAACATCTTTTATATATATAAAGTCTCTATATCTATCTAATCTACCATTTATTATAATATTTGGTTTATCATTTAAAAATTGACTTAAATATATACTAACCATTCCTTTTGACATGTTTGTTAAATCTTGACCTGGACCATAACACGTAAATAATCTAAAAATTGTATAATCAATATTATAATGTTTTTTATATAAAATTAAATACTTTTCACTTGCATATTTATGGATTGAATAAAATGTATCATACATAATTTCATTATTTTCAGTATAAATACCAGGGTTTGATGTTCCACCATAAACACACACTGTGCTAATAAAAATAAATCTTTTGCAATTTATTTTTCTTGCATATTCTAATAATACAAGAGTAGATTTTAAGTTTGCATTTAAATCATAAAAAACATCTTTAAAACTATCTTCTTTACCCGCTTGGCCTGCTACATGTATTATACAATCAAATAAATCACTCCGCTCTAATATTTTTTCATCAGAACAATCTATATTAATAAAAGTAATATTTGTTGGTAAGTTATTCATATATCCTGTTTTAAGATTATCAAAAACTGTTATTTTATTCAATCCATTATTTAAGTCTTTTAATATATTAGAACCAATGAATCCCGCAGCACCAGTTATTAATATATTCATTATAATATTAAAAATAATATATATATCTTTAACTATTTACTAAAATATAAATTATACAAGTAAATTCCATAATAATATGAAGATATACATTTATGTATATTATTTTTAGAATAACTAGTCAAACCAAACCAATGTAAAATTGTCATTTGAATTAACATATCTTTATCATATTTATCAAATAAGTGTATATAATTATTAATATTATTATTAATATTAACATTAATATTATTATTTTTATCTATTATAAAATAATGATTATTACTATTATTAATTTGATCAAAACCACTTAATGAATAAATTATTTTACTAATATCATATTCTTTCAATCCAAATAATTTTGTATTTCCAAAATAACCTCTTGGATCTATAAACCATAATTTATTATTACTATCAATTAATATATTTGACATATGAGGGTCACCATGAATAATATTGTATTCAAAATTATTTTCTAAAATTTTTGTTTTTATATTTTTATAGATTTCTTCAATAATATATTTATGATTATATTTAATATGGATATGATTTACCGATTTAATATTATTAAAATATGATAATAATTGCATTATATCGTTTAATCTTTCTAATACTTTATTATAAAATTCTATTTTAATATCTTCTAATAAAATAGTTTTATGTATTTTTATTTTTTTTATATTATGTATTTTTTCTAGTTCATTTAATATATTTGTAATTATTAGTATTTGTAGCTCAGTGTTATTATTATTAAATATTTCTATTATATTATTAGCATTTAATATTTTTTCCATTTTAAAAAAATCATATCCAAATTCTATTATTTTTGGTATATTATCTAATGAATGATACTTATAAAATATCATTTCATTTATAATTATATTATTTCCATAAGTACATGTTGATCTTTTTTCTAAAATATTATCTGATAATTCTATTATTTTATTAAAATGTCTTGTATTATAAGTTTGTTTATTATTATTAATATAATCATATAGTTTTTCATAATCACCAATATCACTTAATTTTTCTATTTCGTATGTTATAAAACCACCAAAATTCTCATTATAACAATCACAAATATCCATTTTATATTCAAAATTATTTATATGATTAAATGATGAAAAATAATAAATACCAATAATATTTCCAAATGATTTTTTAATTATTTTATTATTAAATGCATTATATCGACCATAGTTTTTATAAGTAAATATTATATTTTTATCATCAAATAATTTTTCTGGAATAACTGATTCTGGATAAATATCACACCACGTTATTAATATTTTTTTTGTTGTGTATTTTTTATCACTTAATGCTTTATTTAGCGTATAACTATTTTCTTGTCCATCATAACAATCTACATTTATAATTTCATATTGTACATTTAATAATTTCAAATAAAAATCTACTATTTCATTATATTGTGAATCAATTATTACTATAAATTTATCTGAATATTTATTCCAATAATTTACTATTTTATTTAATATATTTAAATTATCATTATTTACTAATAATTTTGGAATATTTTTTGTTAATGGTAATAATCTTGTACCTTTTCCAGATGCACATATTACTATATAATCAATTTTTTTATTTATTTGTATATTTTGTATATTTTGTATATTTTGTATATTTTGTATATTTTGTATATTTTGTATATTTTGTATATTTTGTATAAAATTATTATAATCATTATTCATATCATATTGAATTCGTATGAATACATTTAATAAATTATTATTATTTATGTATTTAAAATTTAAATATTTCTTAAAATTAAATAATACTTCATCTTTAAAAATATTATCACCACATATATAGATTTTTTTTGATTTTGCCAATATTAATCCAATTTCAATTAAAGAACCGATATGATCTGTCTCATTGTTTTCTAAATATAGTATCCCAAAATCACATAAATTAATATCATTTGCTATTATATTACATATATTTTCTTTATCATCATTGTTCATTTCAGTTTTTGATTTGTTTATATTTATCCATTGTGCCTTAATGGGAAATATTTTTTGTAATTCTATCCATTTAGTACGATGAATAGTTTTTGATGATATGTAGAAAGGTCTGTATTCAAATCTATTTGTAAATTTATATTTTAATATAAATTTAAAATTACAAATTATATTTTTACTATTTATATTTTTATAATATATATAAGACTTATTATTTATTAATATACAATTATATATCACATTATTTGCAGCAACCCATCCTTTATACGAATGTTCAAATGATAATATTTCATGATTTTCTATATGATTTGGTAATTTATTTAATACTTGCAAATAACATTCACTATCTGGTTTCATTTTAGTAAAATTATTATTTAAAATTACTATATTACTTTTTTTTAAAAAAGGAAATTTATTAGATATTAAATCAAATATTTCACACGATGAATCAGAAACTATGCAAATATATTTTCCATATTCCAATAATATTTTAAAAAAATCATAAAATCCAGGTATTAATTCTACTTCATTAATTCGAGTTTTATATAAAGTATCTTTTTCTGAAAATATTTCTTTATACTTTTCAGGAAACTGTTTTTGAAATGAAATATCTATAGAATGATGTATTCTACAATAATCATTCCATTCTAAATTATAATTAAGATGTTTTTTTAATACTATTTTATAACATTCATAATGTATAAATTCTGTATTAACTACTACATTATCTAGATTAAATATAAATGTAGAAAAATCTAATAAATTCATTATAAAATTATATATAATTTTTTAAAATAAAATAATTTGTTGGTTTATATTCTCATATAGATGATAATAAATAAAAATTAGAAACTTTAAATGACTCTCTGTGATTAGACATTTGAAAATCCTTTACAGATAACCGTTTAAGTTCAGCCACATTAATACCAAGTAAATCAAGTGTCATCATAAATAGCACTGATGATATACTAGGTGCTCTATTAATATTATCTGCCTCTATAATTTTAGTTTCTCCTAATATGAAATTAAAATCACTGTATTGTTTTAATAAATTATCTTTATTATTTGTTATTGATATTTGTAATAACTTAAAATTATTTTTAATATATTTAGACACATTGACTAATTCTTCAGTATTACCAGAATTTGATATATATATTATAATATCATTTTCTTGAAATATTCCAAAATCTCCGTGATATAAATCTTGAACATAAAGGTTTTTTGCATTAATACCAAAAGATTGCCATGTTGATATGCATTTATTAGCCACATGATTAGACTTCCCTACACCACATATATAAATTGATTTTTTGCAATTTAAAATTAATGGTGTTAATATATTAACTATATATTCTATTGTATTGGAAAAATTATTAATATGATCTGTATAATTTGTTAATTTATCTTTTATTGATATTCCTTTATTATAATCATTTATCACCATATTGCAATAATCATTATATTTATTATTAGATTTAATTTCATTATAAAAATAATATGAAGGTTCTTGTATAAAAATTTTTGCGATAGGTATATTCATTAGTGCTCTATATCCAACAAGACTATCTTCAAATGCTATAATTTTATTAAACGGTATATTAAATTTTTGTATTGCTTTAATATATCCTTCTGGACTTGGTTTTGGTTGTCTGCAATCATTTTTTGTAATCCAATTGTTTATTTTATTTAATAATGGTAATTTTGATTTAACTAATTCTATTCTTTTACTAGATGAATTTGTCACTATACAAATTTCTTTATTAGATTCTAATAGTTTATTTAAAAAAATATCTGCACCATTTATAAATTTAATTTCATCTTTTAATTTTTCAAACATCAATTCCTTGTATTCATAAAATTTAATAGAATCATTCATATAATTATGAATAAAATTTTTAAATTGAGAATTATCACAATGTAATAATTTAATATAATCATCATAATCAAATTTTATCATCACTTTAAAATGATCTAATGCCAATTTATATGATCTATAGTGTAATTTCTCACTATCTATAATAGTTCCATCTAAATCAAATAAAAATAAATCAAAGTGTTCCATTTATAATAATTATATAATAATTATTATAACTTATGCGTTTTACTTATAATACTTTTGCAGATACTATACATTGATTCATAGTATTGTATATATAGACTAATGATTTTTTTATTACAAAATTACAATTAGGCAATACATTTAATAAATTATATTTAATAAAATATTCTAGATTTGTTTTTTTTATTTCACAAGGAAAATATTTAATAAGTAATTTCTCATAATACTCATCTCTATTATTTGTTTGTAAAGTTCTTGTTCGTGTAGTTGCGGAAATATGGATACTGATCATATTATTAACATTTTCACATATCAATTCATTATCTGATATGGAATAATAGACCTTCCTAATTCCTACGGCTTTCATCATTGTAAGACAATTATAACAAGGGCGTGCATTCGCAACTTCCCCAATCTTATTAATACGCATCACAACAATATCAACATTAGCCTTCTTTGGTTTGGTTCCATAAAACGCACCACCCTTTATGTTGGTCATATTTGAGGTCCTTACCAAAATAATTAATTATCGCGTGAGCTTCGGCGTGGAGACTCCCCATATTAATTCCTCTGCAAACATTACGTTCAGTATTACAACAGATTTTACTAATGATTTTAGTACCTTTTACAATACCAGCAGATAATTGATGCGAGATCTTGCTTTGCAATGCAAAGGGCTTCAAATGGTTATACAAAATATTCAACTTGTTCATTATATTATTATATTTATTTAATTGTTAAATAAATATAATATCAATTTTTGTAGAGAAGATGGCATCTCATTATTTACTATACTTCATAATGTAAAATATTGCTTGACCAATTTTTATAAAGACCATTGTAATAAAATATAAAAAAATTATTAAAGTTTGATAATACTATAATAAATTATATAGATTATGTATAATGACATATAATATTAATAATTATAATTTATTTGTTTTTGATTTAGATGGAACTATTATTAATACTGAAATATATCACCATTTAGCTTGGAATGCAGTATTATCAATTTATATGAAAAAAAATATAAATTTATCTTACAATGAATACTGTAAAAATTTTCATATTAATAAAAAAAATAATATAATAGTTCCTGTATTAGGTGAAGGCTCATTACAATTAAATTTACAAGAATTGCAAACAATAGTTCACCATAAATTACCAATAAAAATATTAGTATTTAATAATAATACACATGGAGCGACAAAAGTAACACAAGAAGTATTTTTTAATAATAAATTTGGCGTTGATAAAGAATCAAGAATCTCTTTTCCTAATACATCAAAAATAGCAAATTCATATGGTATAAAATATATTGGAATAAATAAAAATGAAGATTTAGAAGATAAATTACTAGAATTTATTAATCATAATGATACAATTATTTGTGAGATTTTTTCATGTATTCAAGTTAGATATCCTAAATTAAGTGCATTTAAAAATGATGATGGAACATTTACAAATAGACCATATGAAGATATGGAGCCTTTTATGAATAGAGAAGAATTATATAATGAAATGATTGTAAAACCAGTATCTTAATAATTTTACAAACTCATACAACTAATATTATATGAATAGATATATTTTATCTAAAAAATCAATTAATTAAATTATTTATTTAAACTCATATAATAATATAAATTCTTATTATAAATATTATATGAATAGATATCTTTTATTAAAAAAAAAATCTATAAATAATACTATAAATAGTTTTAATTCAGATGTTTTAACTATAAATAAAGTTAATCCAATTGTTGAAAATATTGATATAAATGATATTTGTAAAGAAAAAAAAATAGCTGTTATATCTGCAAATTTTGGAGGATATGATAATAATCCAACAAATTTATCAAAAATTAAAAATTATAAAAATTTTGATTGGTATTATATAACAGATAATAAAAATATAAAAAATAGTTATTGGAATATATGTTTAAATTATATGTATCATAATAATATTAAAAAAATTCATAATAATGATGAAAATAGAATGTATTCAAAATTTTATAAAACACAAATTATTAATATAGATTTATTTAGAAATTATGAATATATAATATGGATAGATGCATCATTTATAATTACTAATAATAATTTTATATATGATATTAATAATTTAATTACTAAAAATTTAAATAATAATTTTTTTATATTTGAACATTCTGAGAGAACAAATATAAAAGATGAATATATAGAATCTATTAAAATTAAAAATAAATATTTAAATCAAAATTTAGATAAACAAATAACCGATTATTATAATAATAATTATAAGAATGGTTTATATGAAAATGGATTTTTTATTTATAAAAATAATTCTATTATGAATAATATAATGAATGAATGGTGGAATGAAATTCAGAAATATAGTTATCAATGTCAGATCTCATTAGCATATGTTTTATCAACAAATAATATAAAACCATATTTATTGAATGAACCTGATTTTATAAAAGGTGATATTCAAGGTAAAGGTTCTATTTGGAATAATAAACTAATAGGTTATGTTAGAGATCATAAAAAAAAGGTGTAATATATGAATTATTTTTATATATTATTAATTTCATTAGAAGTTGCTATTATTTCTACAAGACCTAAAGATGGAATAGTATTAAATTCTAAAAATGATGGAAAAAATACTTCATATGACTTATTATTAAATTTATTACTTATTTGAATTTCATTAAATAAATTATTAATAACATCAATATATTTATTAAAATTAATATTACTAATTTTATACAAGCTAGTATAATAATAATCAGGTTCTCCATTATCATCTCTTTTTTTAAAAATATTATAATTATTATCATAGTTTTTATAATTAAAAAATTCATTTAATTTATATCTACCAGAAATTTTAAAAAAATTATTAAATGGAATATTTTTAATATAATATAATGCAACGTGTGTTTGGGTTAATTCACCATATGCTTTATTTTTACTATTATTTGTATAAAAATTTATTTTTTTATTATCTGTAATATTTATAAATAAATTAACACTACTATTCAATAGATTATATTCATTTTTATTAAAATTAGAATTATCAAATAAAACAATATAATAATTTGGAATATATTTTTTAATAGATTCAATAGTTTCAATAGTTTGATTTAATCTTTGTTCAGGAGTATAAAATGATCTATTCGTAGTATAAGTAAATGGTTTATTTGATACATAAATTTTTGATGTTATTAATACAATATTATAATGATTATTATAATAGAATTTTAAATTTAATAATTTAATATATTCATTTTTATTTAAATTAAAACATGTTATAATTAGTTTTGTATTTTCACAAACATTAATATTATTTGATGAATTATTAGTTAATTTTAATGTTTCTCGTCCATTTAAAATTTCTATATTTCCAGTATCATTACTAATATTAAAAACAATATATCCATTATTTTGACAATTAATTTCAATTGTTGATTGATTATTATCTAATTGTGTAAACATATAAATATTATCATTGATATCATAATTTTTATTTAAATTAACACTAGAATTAACAATTAACATATTATATTAAATAATATATAATACATTTTAAATATTATTATTATAATATTTATATATATATGAATATTTTAATCATTGGTTTCGGTTTTGTAGGTAAAGCAACTTATTTAGTAAATAATAAGGATGTTAATATCTTTGTATATGATATTAATCCAAGCTTATGTATACCACAAAACCTAATATTAGAAGATGTAGTAAAGCAAGTTGATTTAATTTTTATTAGTTTACCAACACCTTTAAATATCGATGGAACATGTTATACAAAATTAATAGATGATGTTATTGTTAAAATAGATCACGAATATATTGTTATTAGATCAACAATTCCAGTTGGATATTGTGATTCTAAAAATGTATTCTTTATGCCAGAATTTTTAACTGAAAAGAATTGGAAAGATGATTTTGTGAATAATAAGCATTGGATTTTTGGTATTTATGAAACATGTCCTACGGATAAAAAGGATATCTTCATGAATAGAATTACCCAATTATTTAATTCAGCATATGAAAACAAATCAATTAATTATAATGATATTATATTTTGTACAAATAAAGAAGCAGAGTTAACAAAATTAGTTAAAAATACATTTTTAGCAACTAAAGTATCATATTTTAATGAAATATATGATCTAACACAAAGACTTAATATAAATTATAACAAAGTAATTGAATTAGTTAAATCAGATGATCGTATAGGGTTAACTCATATGGGTTGTCCAGGTCATGATGGTAAACGTGGTTATGGTGGTACATGTTTTCCAAAAGACACTAATTCAATGTATTATCAAATGGTTGGACATGGCATTGATACGCATATTTTTGAAGCAAATTTATATCGTAATGAAATAATAGATCGTCCAGAACGAGATTGGTTAGGGGATAAAGGTCGTACAAATGTAGGTGATAATAAATTTAAAATTATCTTAGTAACAGGTGGAGCAGGATTCTTAGGTAGACATTTATGTGCAAAATTACTTGAAAATAATTTTAACAAAGTAATTTGCCTGGATAATTTCATTACTGGTAAAGAAACAAATATTGAAGAATTTAAATCAAATCCAAATTTCAAGTTGCTAAAATTTGATATAACAAAAAAAATATTTTTACCTCATGTTGACGAAATATATCATTTGGCATCATTGGCATCTCCAGATAAATATAAAGCTTATCCAATTGAAACTATTATGGTTAATTTTGAAGGAACTAAAAATGTGCTTGATCTAGCTAGAGTACATAATGCCAAGGTATTACTAACATCTACATCAGAAGTATATGGGGATCCATTAATACACCCACAACCAGAAGAATATTACGGCAATGTTAATACAGTTGGCGAAAGATCCTGTTATGATGAAAGTAAAAGATTAGCCGAAACATTATTATATGAATATAAAAAGAAATATAATCTAGATACAAAGATAGTTAGATTATTTAATACATATGGTCCTTATATGGATGAAAAAGATGGTAGAGTTATAACAAATTTTATTTATAAAATCCGTAATAATGAACCAATTGAAATATATGGTTCTGGTGAACAAACGCGAAGTTTTTGTTATGTAATAGATACAATTGATGGGATTATTAAAATGATGGAATCAACAGAATCTGGACCAATAAATATTGGTAATCCTAATTGTGAGTTTACTTTGAATGAATTAGTTAAACTTTTAGAAAAAATAATAGGAAAAGATTTAATGGTTAAATATTTACCTAGTACGGAAAATGATCCAAAATGTCGAAAACCAAATATTGATAAAGCGATTGAAAAATTAAATTGGGTTCCTAAAATTTTATTAGAAGAAGGATTGAGAAATATGTTATAATAATATTAGTATTAAATTATTTAAGAATCAATACATTTAATATTTAAATCATTATAATGTTCTTTTAATCTATCACCTAAATTATTTAATTCGACATTAGTTAATTCATAAATAAGATTATTATCATATGTTTTAATATCAATATCTTCTTTTTCTTTTAACATTTTTTTAATAGGATCTGAAATTATTCCAGATGTTACAATACCACCGCTATATGGAATTTTAACAACTTCATTTATAACTCGTAATGCAATATAATTTGTATTTTTAAAAAAATTAGTGCCAAAAACTTCTAATCCGCCATTTTGATGAGTAAATGTATTATTTTTTTTACAATAATTAACTAAATCTATAAAAAAATTTTTTTTTATTATGAACGGTTGTAAATTTAAAATATACTCATCTAAATTATTATTAGCTTTTATAAAATGAATATTATCATAAATAACTTTATTCCCATTATTAAATGGATAAGAATCTAATGATAATTTAATTAATTTAATATTATCATTTTTATTCATTATATCAATAAGTCGTGTTAATATAGTTATATCTATTATATTAAGTGGATACATATCATCTAAAAAATATAATATATATTCAGTATCTATATTATTTAAATAATATAAATATCTATCAAAATAATTACCTTTAATTGAAAAATTAGATTTTTCATTAAAATTTAATATATTTATATCATTTATATCATTTAAATCATTTAAATCATTTTCTTTTATTAAATCGGTACATAAATACATCTTAATATTTGAAATATATTTTTTTTTTAATTTAATAAAAGGCATCCATAACGATTTATATGTATGACAAGTTAGATACATTATTGATATATTTTCTAACATTCTATATATATATATTATATATATATATCATTAATAATATTTTTAATATTTTCAAATATATTATTACTAAATATTATTTTAATATGATTTTCTTGTACAACAAAATCATTAATAATATTCTTTTTATTTGAAATTAATTTATTAATATATAAAGTTGTTTTAATAATCATTTCACATCTCAACATATTAGTTAATTCATAATATTTTATAATAATATCAGCATTTTCTTTTTGATTAGAAATATATTCATCATAATCTTTTTGTCTAGATTCTATTTGTTTTAGAACTTTATCTAAATTATATCCTCTTTCTATAACATCACGATTTATTTTCCATTTTTTTATTAATTCTCTATCAGTATCCATAAAAATTTTCAAATTAATAATATCATTCATACTATTATCATATAAAGTATGTAATCCACACAAAATTATATTATTTTTAGATTTGATTTTTTCTTCCTGAGTAAATTTACCAGTAGAATGGTCATAATCTACTGCATATATTTCATGACCTATTTTTAAATTATAAACATCCATATTCATTTTATCTAAATTATTAGCTTTTGGATTTAAATGTGAAAATTCTAAATAATTTGAATTCCCTCTTTCCCATTTATGATATCTATCTGTTTCCAATTCTAAAAAATTATTATTTGAAAAAAGTGTTGTTAATTCTTTTAATAAAGTACTTTTCCCAGATCCAGAATCACCTGCAATTGCAATAATATTACATCGTGATAAAACTAATTTATAATCTATTAATATTTGTTCATAATCTATAGAATTATTTTTAATATAATTGTGCAAAATTATTTCTAAATAATTGTTATCTTTTTTAATTAATTCATACAAATTTTTTAATTTTATAAAATTTAGATAACTTTTTGTTATAATAATATTATCATTATATCTTGAATCCACATTATCAATAAATTTATTAATATTATTGTTATTACATAAATATATTTTATTCGTATCTTGAATTTTTTCTAAAAAATCAATTGAATTAAAAATAAAGTCACTTCGAATTAAAATATATAAATCATATTTATCATCTATGATTGGTATTAAATTATATATTTTATTAGTATAATTTAACGAATTGCGATATACTGAATTTTCTGAATCTGTAACAAATAATAATTTTTCTATGTTTTTATTACGAATTATTGTAGTAATATCAACATAGTTATTATACTCTTTTTCGTATTTTTCATAATTTTTTGTTAAACATATATAATAACTAATATCATGTGATTTAAATATTTCGTCTATTCTATTTATTACCAAATCTATACAACGAGGTAATCCACATATTGCAAAACAAATTCTCATTTAAATATAGTTTATAAATTATTTTTTATTATGAATAATAAATTTGTTATATTAACAGTATATGGACTATTTAAACCATTATCTAATAATTCTAATTCTACATGATAAAAATAATCTTCTTCATATTTAATTAAATTATTAAAACCAACAACATCATTATTTGATATATTTAATTTATATTTATCATTCGTAAATTCGATTATTTCACCAATTTTATTATAATATTTAGATACTTTATTTATAATTTTAGCACGACAAAATAATGGTATTGAATTATTTTCTGTATAAGTATAAATATCATTATAATAAGTTATATTTGATGATTCCATACTATATTTAAATCTATAATTAATATCTAAAAAATATGGTGTTACTAATACAAATGACTTTGTATTTTTTTTTGAAAATACTAAATTTGCCATACCACCACCAATACTTCCTATAATAATTTTTGCATTTGAAAACATTTTAATTTTTTCATCTGTTGTTAAATTTTCAGCAAAAATTTCTACAAAACCTAATTGTGTTAATTCTTCTACTAATAAATCTTCATTCATCATCTTGCGTCTTGTTGTATAATCAGTCCCAATATTTGTTTTATCATTATTAATCCATGTTCTTCTTGATATATATATTAAATCAGGTGTTTTAATATTCAAAACAACTTTAGATTTAATTATATCATATATTTCATATATCTCAGGTCTAGGAGGATTATTCGAAAATCCACCATGTGTTAAGGAACTTGATACATAAATTTTCAAATAAATATGTTCTTTTTGATATAATAATAAATCATCTTTACTAATTATTTTATCTAGGAATTCCATATTAAATCGATAAAAATCATTCTTAAACTTATTTGGATAATTTATTAATAATTTAAGTTCTGGAATTTTGTTTTTGAGATATAAATATGTATATAAATATGGTAGAGTATCATATAAAAAATGATAGTAATTATCAAAATTATAAATAAAAAAAAATACTGGATATTTATACATTATACCATCTATTTGCAATTCATCTTTTGATAATTCATATATATTATTATCATAAAATGATTCCTTATTAAGAGACATAACTTTTTCATCATATGGTGAAATTAATTTTCCATTATATAATAAAACATTTGGATTAAAATTATTTCTTCCAACTAGTTTACAATTTTCTATAACAGTATATCCAATATCTCTACAAGTATCATCTTTTTCTTTAATTAACGTATAATTATAGTTTTTGAATTGTATAATATTCATATAATATATAATATATAACTAATATAATTTTTAACTACATTTTCTATATTTTTCTTGTTCCATATTCTTAATAAAATTATTATCAACAATCTCTAAGCTATCATAATTATCACATAATATTTTATATTTGTCTAAAGTTTCTATCATACAATATAGTTTTATTATATTATCCGCTAATACAAATATCATATTGTTATAAATAATTATATCTGGAATATTTTCAAAATCATTAATTTCAGATAACTCATTAATAATTTTCATTTTTTGTATATAAACCACAAGATCTGGAAAACAATATTTAATATTAATTATGTTATTAATATTATTAATATCATATTTTCTACAAACAATTGATTTACTAAATTTGTAATTTATTAATCTAATAATATCAAATGTTATTAAATCATTTGAGTATTTGTTTTCAAGTAATGTATCAAAATATTTAAATACTTTAATATACAAGGTTTCTATATCTTCTAGATTATCCGATGTTAGAATTAATCCATGATTTTTTAGGAAATATAAATTAGTATCAGAATTATATAGATTTGCTATTTCATTCGCTAATATTATTCCAGGTGGGTAATAATCAATTATTTTATATTTAATTTGTAAATTATCCAATGCATTTACTTTATTTGTTGTTAAAAATATATTACTAAGAGTAAAATGTATATGTACGGTATATTTTTTCATAAAACAATGGAAAAATGTTTCCATTGATGGTATTTTTTGTCCAAAAATTTTTGTTTTGTTCAAATCTCGAGAATTTGATTCATTTAAGAGTTTATTACATTCGATATTATCAGCTACACAAAATCCATTAAGATTATCCATATTACCTAAAATTCCACCAGATGATTTTATTAAAATTAATTGATTATTTAATGTTTTAACTGATATATTACCACCTTGACCTTGAATGTTTAAAGTAGATGATCCAAATAATTTTGATAAATAAATCAGTTCATTTTGCGATTTAACATATTCTTTATAAAAATCTAATAAGTTAAAAAAATTACCAAATTCAAAATACTTATTAGAATAAGTTATATTTTGATCATTATTTTTAAAATGAAATGGTATTAAACCCAAATCTAAAGAGGGAACTATATCATGTTTATAATTATCTCCTATCAATATTATATTTTCTGGATTTAATTTCATCTTTTTTAATATACTTAAATATATTAGATAATTTGGTTTTTCATAACCTACTTCATCACTTGTTTGTATATAATCAATATAATTTATCAAGTCTAATTTTACAAGTTTATCATATTGTTGTTTAAAATTATTATTTGATAATATACCTATCTTAATTTTAGAATCTTTTAGATATTTAATAAATTCAATAATATTATCATATGGTTTAAGATTATTATTAAATTCAGTATTATAAATATTAATAATATTATCTAAATTACTTATAGACAAATTTAGTTCTTCTAATAATTGTTTAAAATATATATTTTTATTAAATTTATTAGAAAAATTATTAGATTCTTTAATTAATTTATTAATTTTATCATATTTATATTTGATTATATCTTTTTTTAAATTAAATTGATGTTCTATGAAATAAAATACTTTATCTAAAGCTAATTGATTACAGAAATTGTAATCATATATAGTTCCATCAAAGTCAAAAATAATTCCTTGAATCATTATATATTATTAATTATGATAAAAAAATGAGAAAAAAACAAAAATAAATATTTTTTATTTAAATCCATTCGTAGATATTATATTCTTTACAACATATTGCATCCGGTATAATATTGTTATCAATCAACTGTTGCCTATATATATTTATTTTTTCTTTTTGTCCTTGTAATTCAGGAGATACTATACATATTTTCTTATCTAATAATTTAATTCTATTATATATCTCGGAATTAAGAGGTAAAATATTAAAACAGTCTATCCATATCCATTGAATTAAATCTTTAATATTTTCTGTAAATACTAAACATTCATATTCAGAATATCTAGATGCAATTTTATTATTTGAATACTTTTTATTTAATAAATTTATCATAGGAAAAGATGAATCTAAAAAGAAATAGTTATTAATATTATATTTTTCCATAAGTTTTAAACATTCTAATTCGACTCGTTCAGATTTTATATTTAAAATTAGTGTATTATGATTATAATTTTCTAAATATTTATCAAATAGTTCACCATCTACAAATGGATCATGTGCTAAAATTAGTTGTCCACTCTTATGATCATCTCTAATATCTAATTCAACACCAAATAATCTATTAATATTAATTAATTCATTACTAGTATTAATACGGTGACAAATAAATTGAGTATAACAAATTATTTTATTATTAATCTTAATTTTATTATTATCAACTATTTTATAGTATTCTTCATCTGGATTATTCTTAATTAAGTCTATAATATCAATAATAGATAGATATTTTTCTATTTTATTATTTAATATTTTATATAACATTAAAATACATTAATAAAATATATTTAATATAAAATAATATATACTTTATATTATATTAAAATGAGTAATTCAAACTTTACAATTAGAGAAAAATGTATTTTTTGCAATACAAAATTAGATACTTGTTATTTTAAAAAGGACTATGAGAATTATGTTGCTCATTATCAAGTAGATATAGATTATGATATAAATAATATGGTTAAAATTCCATATAATATTTTAATATGTAATAATTGTAATACATCCCAAACAAAATATTTAGGTAATTTAAATGAAATTTATAAATTAAATCATGCAGATAGTACTGGAACTACAATGATTTATTTGCATCATAAAACAGCAAATTTAATAGAAAAATATAAAAATAATATTAATAATATTTTAGAAATTGGTAGTTCGTATGGTGTATTGGCTGATATAATTCTATCAAAAAATTTAAAATTTAATTATAATATTATTGAACCATGTTATAAAGGCAATAATACAAATAAGACTATTTATGATGATTTTTATGAAAATATCGATGATACAAAAATTGATGCAAATACAATTATTATATCTCATGTATTTGAACATTTTTATAATCCTAGAGAAATTTTAGATAAAATTTATTTTAATAATAATATTACAAATTTTTTCCTTATATTTCCGGATTTAGAATATTATATTAATAATGATGTATTACATGTATTAAATACAGAACATACATATTATGTAGATAATCAATTCTTAATTAATGAACTCAATAATTATGGATTTGAATTAATTGAAAGAGAAAATTATCAAAATCATTCTGTAATTTTTTATTTTAAACGAATTTCAAATAATAGAAAAAATATTATTTATGTTAATAAAAATTATTCATTAGATTCTTTTTTTAATAAAATATTTAATACTATTAACAAATTTAATAATTATATTATTAATAATGATAACAAAAATATATATATATGGCCATCATCAATACATTCATTATATTTATGTATATTTGGTTTAAAATATGAAAAAATAAGCGGCATGTTAGATAACAGTATTAATAAAATTGGGAAAAAAATGTATGGTGTAGATCTACCAATATATTCATTTAATGAAATTATTAATAATAATGATAAAAATACAATTATTTTAATAAATGGTGGTGTTTTTAATAATGAAATTATGAAAAGTACAGTAAATACAAATATTAAATTTATTTTTGTATAAATAAAAATTATTAATATTTTAATATTTGTTAATATTATATATCTATATATTATTATGCACATTATTATTCCCTTATCTGGAATCGGCAAACGATTTATTGAAGCAGGTTATCCTGATCCAAAACCATTAATCATAGTTGAAGGTAAACCAATTATTGAACATATTGTAAATCTATTCCCAAATGAAACTAAATTCACTTTTATTTGTAATGATTTACATCTTAAAGAAACTAATATGAGGGATATTCTTTTTAAGATTAAACCATCTGCAAATATTTTTGAAGTAAGTGTAAATAATCGTAAAGGTCCAGTTGATGCTGTTCTGCAAGCAAGCAACCTAATATTAGATGATGAACAAGTTATTGTGTCATATTGTGATTACGGAACCAAATGGGATTATGTTAAATTCAAAAAACAAATAGAACAACAAAATGTGGATGGCGCAATTGCATGCTACAAAGATTTTCATCCTCATATGCTTGGAAGTGATAATTATGCATTTATTCGTGAAGAAAATATGTATATGTTAGAAATTCAAGAGAAAAAACCATTTACTGATAATAAAATGAATGAATATGCTTCCAATGGAACTTATTACTTCAAATCAGGCTTTATTCTTAAAAAATATTTTCAAGAATTAGTTGATTTAAATATTTCAGTAAATAATGAATTCTATGTCAGTATGGTATATAATTTACTAGCTAGAGATAAGCTTCGAACATTAATATTTGAGATTGAAAAGATGTTACAATGGGGAACACCTAAAGATTTAGAAGAATATTTAATGTGGTCAAATTATTTTATTGGTAGAAAGAAAAATTTTAATAAAGAATTTGTAGATAAATATAATACCACATTAATTTTACCAATGGCTGGTGCTGGAAGTAGATTTTTTAATGTTGGGTATAAAGATCCAAAGCCATTATTAGATGTTGAAGGTTTACCTATGGTTATAAAAGCGGTTGAATGTTTACCTGAAACTATGAATAAAATTTTTATTTGTCAAAATGAACATCTCGATAAATACGAAATTAAAAATACAATTTTAGAATATTATCCAAATTCAAAGATTATGGGTATAGATTATGTAACGGAAGGTCAAGCTTGTACATGTGAACTTGCATTTAAAAATTATGATATAAATATAGAAAAACCTATTTTAATATCTGCATGTGATAATGGAGTTTATTATGATATAAACGAATATAATAAATTAGTCGAAGATCCAGAAGTAGATATTGTTATTTGGAGTTTTTCAAATCATCCAACAAGTAAACTAAATCCTCAAATGTATGCATGGTTAGATGTTGATGAAAATAATTATATTAAACGAACTTCTATTAAAAAGCCTTTTACAGATTGTGAAAATAAACATGCAATCATTGGTACTATGTTATTCAAGAAAGGTAAATATTTTTTAGAAGGTTTAGACTTAATTTATAAAAGCAATATTCGAACAAATGGTGAATTTTATGTGGATAATTTAATTGTACCTCTAATTGAAAAAGGATATAAAATAAAGATATTTGATATCGATTATTATTTATGTTGGGGTACACCAAATGATTATAAAACATACAATTATTGGTTAGAATATTTTTAAAATAATATTTTATATATATATATTAAATGTCTAGAGAAGATTGGGATTGTTGTAATTGCGATAGTAATTCAAATGGAGAAAAATTATTTTATGAAAAAATTAAAAATAATATAGAATAAATTTTTGATGTTGGTACAAGAGATGAAAGTTTATTTTCTGATTTTAAAGGGATTGTTCACTTTTTTGAACCTAATAAAATTTTTTTAGATAAACTCAAATTACAAAATGATATAGAATTAGTTAGATATTATAATAATTTTGGATTAAGCGATAAAGAAGAAACTATGTATTGGTATCCTGCATTTGAATCGTTTCATAATAGAATTCTAACAACTGGTTGTGATAATGACTCACAAAAAATTTTATTTGAAATAAAAACCGGAGTAAAATATATGGAAAATAATAATATAGGAATAATTGATTTTATGAAAATTGATACAGAATGTCATGAATATTTTGTATTAAATGGGTTTGGTGAAAAACTCAAAAATTTTAAAATAATTCAATTTGAATATGGTCCTGGACAAAAAGATAGTGGAACAACATTATTTGATATTATTAATATTTTGATACAAAATGGATTTGAAAAATTTTCATATTTATCACAAACAAAAACATTAGTACCAGTTGATTCATATGATGATCATTGGAGATATTGCAATATTGTATGTTTTAATAAAAATTTTGACTTTTCTACATTTAACTTATTTTAATGTATATTTAATAATTATTATATATGATTCATAAAAATTTACTTATATTATCCAGTTAAAAAGAAATGATGGTTTCATATCTCTGCAATATATTAAAACTATAAAACAATATATATATAAAAATTTAAAATGTGTATTTTAAATTTTTAAATAAGTAAATCTTTATGATTGTAAATATGTATTTTTTTAACAAAATTATTTTGGTAAATGTGTACCTAATTTATTATGAGCTTCTTCATATATATTATCATATTTTAGATCATCCCAATTATTAGGTAAAAAATTATTTCTTTTAAAAGCATCATACATTTCATCATATTTATAACCCCATCCTCTTGAATCTCTTTTTGTACATATACAATCTAAACCAGAACCAATATCTAAATAAATACCATTTCGATATATTTTGTGTAATTCTGCAATTAATACTTTTGCACTTTGTCCACAAGATGTCATTAATATAAATTCATAATTACCAATTATTTCTTTTACTTTATTAAGTATTTCATCAAATTGTGTATCAAACCAATTGTTTAAGGGAATTAATACTATATTATCAATATCTAATAGTATTTGTACTTTAATTAATAATGGATTACATATATATATTTTTAATCGTTTAGACTCTTTAATTGCTCTAAAAATCTTAATCTTATTATTAAAACGTTCGTCATTTTTAATATCATCAGGTTCAAATAATAATGTATGATAGTCCGCCCATTTGATTGGTGTTTCTGTTAAACTTTGCCAATAATCTAGAGTTTCTTGACTAAACCATCTACCAATCAAACAATTATTACTATTTTCTACAATATATTTGAATGATTTATTTATATTATTACTTAATTTTATTGTATATGTATCATTATCGCAATTTTCAGTCATTTGTATATTTTTTACATATTTAGTTGCACAAAAATATTCACCATCTCCATACTTACAATAAACAACTGGAGTATTATTTTTAATACATTCTGTAATATAATCTTGATAATCTATATAACTCATATATAATATTATATAGATTATAAATTTTTTAAATAGTTTAACCTACTAAAAAATCAATCTTGATATATCATTCAAGATTTTTTACTTTTTGATGAGTAATTTAATAAATTTAAATAATGAAAAAATAGATATATCTCTTAGAATTAATGAACGTCTTGTACAACTTCATTCTAAATTTTGGAATAAAGATTTATAGAATTAAAAAAATTTAATGATTTTATTAGAGAAAATTGGCCAAGTTTTAAATTAAAATAGTCATCAATATTATCTGAAGAACAAATCATTTTAGCACAAAATATTGTTGATAATTTTCAAAATATACAAAATACTTTAAGTGATAAAAATCTTACTTTATGCCATGGAGATGTGAAGTCAGCAAATCTATTTTATAAACCAATTGATGATAATTATGAACCATATTTTATTATAAATAATTATATAATTATTTATAATAATGAATATATATTTAAAAAATTTATCTAATAATAATCAAAAAAAAAGTTAGAAAAGGAAAGATTAGAACAGGAAAAATTAGAACAGGAAAAATTAGAACAGGAAAAATTAGAACAGGAAAAATTAGAACAGGAAAGATTAGAAAAGGAAAGATTAGAAAAGGAAAGATTAGAACAGGAAAGATTAGAAAAGGAAAGATTGGAACAGGAAAAATTAGAACAGGAAAAATTAGAAAAATATGGTAGTGGTTTTTATAATAAATTAATTAATATGCAAAAAAAAATTAAAATTAGATTATGGAAGTTTTTCAGAAAAAATTCCAGAACAAATGATCATAACTAGATATTTACAAGGTACTGAAAAAGTATTAGAAATTGGCGGTAATATTGGTAGAAATTCTTTAATTATAAGTTCCATATTAAATCAATCTAATAATAATAATTTTGTATCATTAGAATGTGATACAGAAATTTCAATTCAATTAACTCATAATAGAAAACAAAATAATTTAAATTTTTTTATTGAAAATTCAGCTTTATCAAAAAGAAAATTAATACAAAAAGGATGGGATACAATTATATCAGATGAATTACTTGAAGGTTATAAGGATGTCAATATAATTTCTTGGGAAGAATTAAAAAATAAGTATAATATTAATTTTGATACATTAGTATTAGATTGTGAAGGTGCATTTTATTATATATTACAAGATATGCCTGAAATATTAGATAATATTAATTTAATATGTATGAAAAATGATTATCATGATATATTAAAAAAAGAATATATTGATGATATATTAATAAAAAATAAATTTTTTGTTGATTATAAAGAAGCTGGTGGATGGGGACCGTGTTATAATAATTTCTTTGAAGTTTGGAAAAAAAATATCTAATAATGTTAAAAAAAATATAAAATTAGCATTTTATACTTATTTTTATGGTAGTGATAATAATAATGCCTTTATAATACCACAAATACCATCAGTAAAATATAAATGTTATTATTATACTAATAATAAAAACATTTTAGAAAAATTAAAAAATACATTATGGATTAGTATATATGATGATAAAATTACAAATGATGATATAATTGAAAGTAATATGATTGGAAAAAATATAAAATCATTATACCTCATAAATATAAAGAATTAAAAGATTATGATTATTTATGTTTCCTTGATAATAAATTAAATAAAGTAAATGAAAAATTCATAGAAGAGTTTATTAATAAATATTTTACACCTTTATACATTTAAAACGCCGATTATTTTTCAATAAAATTAACCATTGGATAACTATCAACAAACCATAATCTTGTTGATAAATCATCATATATTTCAATATCATTTGAATTCGGTATATTAATAAATAAGTTTTCATTTGTAATAAAATCAAAAATAGGTTTGTATTCATTTTTTAAATTATCGTTATTAGCTGATTTATCATTAAGTGTAAATAAAAATGTTCGGTTGTCTAAATGTTTATAATATTGTGTATTCGGTTGATTAGGAATGATGAAACAAATAATATAAGAAATATTAGGATATTTTTTATCAATTACATCTTGTAATTTTTTATAATATTTTACTTCATTATCATATTTTTCTCTTGCTATTGTTCGTAAAAATACACAATTATTTTTTCTTATTTTTTCATCAAACCGAATAATTTTTCTTTTAAAACTTTCAATAACAGTTTTATCTAACAAATTATGGCTGTGATGATAAAATCCTACATATTCACCAATGAAACCTATCCAATTTGGAAACCTATTATCTTTTTTTATTTCTTTTGGGAAATAATTTTCAAAATTATTTTCAATACAATCTATAATTCCTTCAATAGAAGTTCTTACACTATCAAATGGTAATGATGGTTCATTAAATAAACCTAAATCTTTAAGAGCAATTTTTGTTCCACACCAACCACCAATAGAAATAAAATTCATATATATATATATATTATTTTTTATTTGCAAAATAATTGGCGTTTTAAATGTCTAAAGGTGTATAAAAAAATTATGCTTTATTATTAAGACAACATTGGTTTATAAAAAATAATATTTGTGACGTGTTTTATCTATTAAATAAGATAAAACTATTTTGTACATATTATTAACAGCATTCATATCACGATTAATACAACCCATCTTTTTATTTTCCATTTGAAATGTTAGAATTAAATGTATTTTTCTTATTACGCCATTTTTATCTGGTAAATAAATGTTTTCACATTTATTAACTCCTAAATAATAAATTTAATTTTGGTTTTCCATTTGTTTTTTGATTAATTGTATAATTTCTTGATTCCTTGTAATTTGTGCGTGGTTTAAAGGTGATAATTTAGTGTCAGTTAAAATATTCATATTAGGATTTTTTTCTAATATTAATTTTATTATCACTATATTTGCATTATGAATACTGTATACTATTGGCGTCCATCCATACTTATCTTGTTCATTCAAATACTTATTATTATTTAATAAGTTTTTAACAAGGCTTTCATTCTTACTATTTATAGCAAGCATTAATGCATTTTGACCAAACTCATTTGTAGGCTCTTCTATCGCAGATATCGTATTTCCCATTATAATAATTATATATAATTTTTATATATAATATTAATTATAATGGATGAATTAAAATCTGCATTAGAATTACTTAATATTAAATGCCAAAAATGTTTAGATACTAAAAAATTATGGTCTAGAAGACAAGATCATTTTGATCCATTAGATGAATTTAAAAATTATGATATATATAGTTGTCATGATTGTTCTAAGGGTGAATTTATTAAATTTAATCCTATTGATATTACACATCCCATAATAAATAGATGTGATAATAGTGTAAATACAAGAATGAATATGATAAGACCAATGATAGCTTTTATTGAGTCTAAAAAAGAAAAAATAGAAAATATATTAGATCATTTATACCAAAATGTTGAATGGACATATTATCTTAATCAAAATTATACTAATGTTATTAACATAAAAAATATAAATAAAGAAATATATAGAATAAAAAAACATATAATAGAAGATACTAAAAAATTAGACAAAAATATAAAAAGTTTAATTGAAAACTTAAAAATTATCATAATACAAGATAATGCTAAATATAGAATTATAGAAAGAAATAAAGACATATGTATAATATTAACAATTAGCAGTACAATTATACATGAAGCCTATTATTATTGTTTTACAAATATGAAATTATCAATATCTATAAATTATAAAATAGTAAAGACACATGATTATATTATAAATAAAATATTTACTGATTTATTTTAGTTTATAATTTAAACTCATTTTTATTTCAAAAAAAATATATTAATTTTTTGAAATAAAAAATATCTAGTATAATATATATAAATGTCAAATAATAATCCTTCATCACCTGTTAATAACGATCCATCCTCGCCTGTTAATAATACAAATAATCTAAATACTAATCAAAGTAATACATTAATCCTTAATTTAACATTGGATCAGAAAGTAGATACTGTTAATACTCATGTGACTAATCAACAAGGTCAATCAGCAGATGGTTCTGAGGTAACAGAAAGTAAAATGACAACAACTGATCCAAATGCAGTACCACAGATTACTGAAGATCTTGTAGGAAAAGTAGAAAGTACATATTATAATAATGACTCTAATATTGCAACAAACACTGTATTAGACGAGATTAAATTATATGCTAGTAAGATCCAGTGTAGTGATTTTCACGGTAAGGGGACAATAGATGATTATACTGGATTATTTCAAGCAGCTTCTAGAATTGCAAGTGAAACTAAACAAATGCAACTTGATGTGGATATTGATGGGTTTAATGATTTTGGTAAAGCGGCAGATGATTTAAGCGCATTATTCAATAGTTTTATTGTAAAATTACAGAATGTTAGTATTATAGACGATAGTAGTTTTTTACGATCAGTAGCTGATGCATTACAAAAAATATATAATTTATCAGAGGTTTTTGGTCGTTTTAAAAAAACCATTATGGCTACCACCACAGTTAAATTACCTAAATCAGCGTATGATACAAGTGTTATATTACAAGGGGTTATGAGTGAGGTTAATTGCGCGATGGGTTATATCGGACATTTTGTCAATCCAGGAAATGAAAATTTACCAGCAGCTAATTTATCTGCTGATGATAGGAATATAATAAATACGGCCATCTCAACAATTGATAATTGGAATACTTTGTGCGAACAGGGAGTCAATATAGCAATGACAAATAATACTAATATACAATCTATTAAGCAAATTAATAATGAATTGAAAGTAAAATCTGCAACCATTGCAAATGCAACCAGTTTATTGAAAAGTAAATTAGCTCTATTTAATATAACTAATTAAATATTTATTTTTTATTAAATATACTTAAAACAGATTGTGCTGCATCTATACCACCAACAACGCCAGCAACTTCTTTATGAGATCTTAAAAATAAAAACCATAGAACAGCTCCTATTGATATAACAAATAATACAATTGATATAATTTTGAAGAGAGTTGCAGGATTACTATTTACAGAATAATCATTAGGATCTGCGCTAGCATAATATAATTTACAAGATCCAACAGGCCATTTGTAATTTGATGTACTGACATTATTTTTTGTTTCTACCGTTGGTTGAATAGTTTTAACATATTGTTTGGTATCAACAGTATATGTTAAGGTTTGTGTTTTATCTGAATTATTTGTTATATCGCAAATATTAGTAGATAAATAATGTTTCTTGCTACTACGTATTGCCATCCATACTGCTCCACATAAAAGTAGAACCATTACAAATATTCCAAAACCTGTTTTCCAGATTTCATATGTTGCTAAACCATCCATTATTCCCATTATATAATATTATATATTTTATTTATAATATTATATATTTTATTTATAATATTATATTTATAAATTCACATTAGATCTTACCTAATTTTTTTAACAACGCATAATATTTTGCCTTATACTTGAGATATTTATCCAAGAAAGGAACATTTTCAATATTATCATTATAACCTGAATTAACATCTTCTGGTTTAAATAGAATAACTAGATCATTAATTATTTTTATCATTTTTCTTAATTCATTCATATTATTTGCCTGTTGTGTTGGATCTGGTTCTGCTTTAATAGAATTATATCTTGATGATATATTAGAAACTAATTTATATATTAATGTGTCTGAACTAACAGATTGTCTAATACCAGTTACCTTATCTGCAAGTATAATTGAACCAATATTTCCATCTATGTTATTTGACCAGTTATTTAATAATTTAAATATTGCATCGTACAATACTTTTGTATTATTATATTTATTATTAATATAGATGAATAATAATATTATTACACGATATATTTTTTTTTCATACTTTACTGCATCCCATGGATATTTAGTTTCATAAAAAATACCTTTATAAATATCATCAATAAAACCATATAATGTATAAGAGTTAAATTCTACTTTATTATTTTTATATTTCTTTATTATTCTATTCAAGTCTAAATTTCTTATTTTACCATCGTGGAAATTAGATATACTAACATCAACTAATTCACTAGGGCAATTAAAATATCCATATTCTCCATTAGTTGTAATGTAATATAATACTGCATTTATTTTTAATCGGTGTAAATTGAATTCTGTTAATAAACCATTACCCATAAATTTATTAGTTTCATTTAAATAATAATATATTCCATTTGGATTAGATGTATTTAGTTTACATATTGATGGACTAAATTCTGGCATCCCAGATGTATTATTCTTATGTATTTTAATAATAAAATTATCTTTATTAGATTCTATTTTACCATTTTGTTTTAATTGTTGTCTTTTACTAATTTTATCAATCTCAATATCATAATCAATATAAAATTGAGTATTAGATTTTGTTTCTAAGATATGAATTTGAGAATCTAATAATCCTTTTGGTATTTTATCAGTAAAATAATCTGTATTATTAAATGTTATACCAATAATTTTTTTAACATCTTTAAAATCTGGTAAAGAGGTATCTCTATCTGGAGTATTTAGAATATTATTAAAGTTATTTAGCAGTTTTTCTAAATTGGGTTGCGACACATTATCTAGAGGACAAAGACATTTTAAATTTTCTGATAACACTTCTTGAACCCGAGTTAATACTTCAAATGCTATTTTATTTATATCACATAATATTTGATTATAAGAATCAAATGTATTAAAATAATCTTGATTAATAAATATACCATAATCAGAATCACTTCTACTAAAATATTTAATATTATTATCAAATATTTTTTTATTTTGTTTTAATATACTTTTATATTTATCATATATAATTTTCATAGTAGTTCCGCCTTTATAAATAAAAAATATAGCATCATCACTATAACCTTTCAATTTTATATATTCTAATATTTTATCATTAAACATTTTATTTATCAAGTATTGAAAATTATTTATAATATCTTGATTGTCATCATTAAATAAGTATTCTCCTGACATAATTTTAGTAATTTCATCTGCAAATTTTTTCTTTTGATCAAATAATTCTACAGTAAGTGCACTTCTTCCAGTAATATTTTCCAAGTCTCTATCACTAAACACTGATGTGGGCTGTAAATTTTTTGATAAACTTGAAACTAAAGTCTGTTTATCATCAGAAGGATCTTCTTTATATTTAATAGGAACACTACTAAAAAGACTATTCTTTAATGCTTTATTCAAAGACACATCTTTAACAGCAGCATCAATTACATCTTTTATATTATCACAATTAAACTCATTATTAGTATTAGTATTAGTATTACTATTAATTGGTTGTTGGGATCCGAATAAATTGAATATATATAAATACTTTACTATTAACAATTGTGTCATATCATTCAAATTAGTAAATTGGGTTGCACCTAATAGGGAGGTAATTGTTGTTCCACATTTAACTTGTTTTATCTGAGGGAACATAGAATCAACTGCATATTTAGCACCACTATCTAGAAATCGCATCATTGCATCTATTTCAGTAATTAATAGATTAATTGCATTACACGTCATTCTATCGTTATTAATATAGTTAGTTGGATTTTTCAAAAATTCTATATATTTCTTTATTTTTTGACTCATTATACATAACTATATATAATAATTTTATTAAAGTAATTTTTTTCAAATCCTATGGTCTTTGAAAAAAATGGGTCAAGCAATTTCCTTCAAATCCTATGGTCTTTGAAAAAAATGGGTCAAGCAATTTCCTTCAAATCCTATGGTCTTTGAAAAAAATGGGTCAAGCAATTTCCTTCAAATCCTATGGTCTTTGAAAAAAATTGAAAAAATGTTAGTCAATATGTTCCTTAGACTTCAAGGTTTCTAAGTGATATAAAGGAAGTATCATTATCTAGTTTTCTAGATGTCTCAGGTTCTCTATTCTAGAGATGCCGCCCGCCTGGCCAGCCGCGAATCGCGCCACCCTACTAACTCTCACACTCACTCTAACACCTACACTATCCCTCAAATCACAACAAACCCTTATGCATCCATCATGACACAACAATACACACCCATCATATCATACCCTTACACTTCCATCGTGCCACAACAATCCACACCCATCATATCATACCCTTACACTTCCATCGCGCCACAACAATCCACACCCATCATATCATACCCTTACACTTCCATCGCGCCACAACAATCCACATCCATCATATCATACCCTTACACTTCCATCGCGCCACAACAATCCACGTCCATCATACCAATCAATCACATGATGCATTTTGCTCCACGAATCCAACAACCTACACCCACATCCACACCCACAATTCAATCATTCGACCAACCTCGTAAGCTAGCGACCAAAGTACTTCCACCTTTCAAGATCCCATCAGGGTCCATCGCATCTCTTACTGAAGAACAGATCGCAATACTAAATGCCTTTCCCAAGATCTGGCTGGATTTTGCAAACTCGGTTTGTACCATTCCTCGCGGTGAGTGTAAAGGAGCCTGCAACTTGTTCCACAAAGCTCGAGGAAGAAATCAGTGCAATGACTGCAAAGACAAAGAATGCCAGAACAATGATTGCTGTGGGATCTTTTTCGTTGCTTTCCTCAAACAAAGCCCTAAGATGCTCCTTACACATTTCCTTGAGGATCCCTATTGCACTCAACTGCACACCTTTGAGGAAATTAAGCAGGGTCCAAAGAATCTGCCGTGCGGACACGCTAAGAAAGTTATCAAAGAGTCGGTTGTTCAGGAGGTAAGCGATGTAGAGTCTGAGAATGAGCAACCTGATTCATCCGTATCATATCTGACTGTGTTTGGTAAAAAAGCCAAAGCTAAAGTGGTCAAGTCTAACAAATCATCTGAAGAACAGATGCCTGCCAAACAGATGCCTGCCAAACAGATGCCTGAGGAACAGAGGAAGGCCTTACTCATGTTTCTCAAAAAGGACAGCCGCGAGGGCTATGCTTTTTGCCTCGAACACGGGATGAACTGCAAAATTAGCGACAATGGTAATCACTTTTTCCCCACAAACATGCACGCAAAAGACTTCATTCCCACAATCACTGCTGGTGAGTGGGGTCTGAGAGCCCTTAAAGAAATTGGCACAAGACTATCCGAAGAACTCAAATTCGCCGGGTATCAAGAGCTTGACTCTAATAAGGTGTCTGTCATCAATGCTGTGTTGAAGAAGATAAATATTAACGAGCTGCTAATAGCCTTTGAAAAGGAAAAAGATGAGAAAAAGATAGAGACAGATAAAAAAGAGGAACATCAAAGGAACAAAAAAATAGTCCAATCTTTCAAAAGGCTCAAGAAGAAAGATGCTGATGATATTCTCGCTATCAACAAGGAAAATGTTGATGAGATTGCCGTTCTTGACTTGATTTCATTATGGACAAGCAACAAGACTTTTACCGAGCGCCGGATCAAGATGCAAACTGATAATCTCGCGTCTTGTCTAGAAGATATTGCACCTAAATTGATTTCACTCCGTACCAACTTTAGCGAGTCTTTCAAGAAAGCTTTTAATGATTTCGACACAAAAGCCAAGGATAATGTGTCGGATGATGATAAGATCATCTATCAATTGCTGAAGGCTTTTTACAAAAAGAACATTGCACTGCTCCCTCACGAGGAAATCAATTTGACACAGACAAACGCAATTGAGTCTGCAGTTGATAAGCTCCTTCCTGTTCTTGGATCGCAGATAATCCAAGACCTTCCCTGGACCATTAAAGACCACAGGCGTGGTCTTGCACGCATTTCCAAGCTCATCCGTTCTGTCGTTGATAATAGCGATCAGATAACGGACAAGCTCTATTACCTCCGTGAAATTCTGTCAGAGAGGAAGCAGACTCTTGCTGAGCTTGAGGCCAAGCTTTCCGAGCCTTCACCCTACAATCTCAAGGCCATCACCACATCTCTTACCAATAAGTGTGATGAGTTTGTGTGCATCATTGAGGATAAGATCGATAATCTGCAGAAAGAGATTGATGCTATTAGCCGCTACATTCCTACCAGAATTGAAACTAGGGAACACAACATTCTGGTAGAGAAGCGTGACAAGATCGACACAGAGATGCATATGCTAATAACCAAATCAAAGGAACTCGCGCGGTTCAATGATATTGCATCATCCAACATTTCTGCTGATTCAAGCAACAAAGGCTATATCAAGGTGAAGGAGATGTTGCGTTTTACAATTGACGGCAATATCTATACTCTTGATATCAAAGACCTCAAGGCTTTCCGCAAGGCATTCATTCATAAGCAGACAATGGACATTATTCGCGAGAAGTGCAAGTCTATTCGGACCCAATTAAAGAGACTGTTCGAAGAAATGAAATGCATTTTCATTCCTGGTAAACCATCTGACTTTCTCAATTCGAATCGGAAGATGTGGTCATTGAACTTTGAGAATCTCTCTAAGATTGTTAAAGCTTCTCCCGAGACATTTGTCAAACTTGTTAGCGGCCAGAGGATAACACACCACAATGGTTTTGGTTCCAATGGAATTGACACCAATATCTTCGCGTATGCTACAGAGGAGGGTATTTATCAAGATGATGAGGAA
>Ga0214921_10002117_pt1 | contig 32751 bp, 17 predicted proteins | sample LL1505_MetaG_FD_177992 | JGI IMG/M metagenome (GOLD analysis project Ga0214921, IMG submission 177992) | Freshwater microbial communities from Lake Lanier, Atlanta, Georgia, United States - LL-1505 | ecosystem: Environmental > Aquatic > Freshwater > Lake | place: USA: Georgia | collected... | reverse complement strand
TCCAGATGCGTCCGGATCTCGCGCCGAACCATTGCGAACACATCAAGCGCCTTGTCGAAGAAGGCTTTTATGATGGCATCGTCTTTCATCGCGTGATCGATGATTTCATGGCGCAGACAGGTTGCCCAAAGGGCACCGGCACGGGTGGTTCGAAATATCCGAACCTCAAGGCAGAGTTTAACAGCGCGCATCACGGCCGTGGCACGGTGTCGATGGCACGTTCGTCCAACCCGGATTCGGCCAATTCGCAATTCTTCATTTGCTTCACGGATGTTGGCTTCCTCAACCGCCAATATACGGTTTGGGGTGAAGTCACCGAAGGCATGGACAATGTCGATAAGCTTAAGCGCGGTGAACCTGTCGATAATCCCGACAAGATCATCAAAGCGACTGTCGCTTAATTTTCGGCATGACTCGTCACGTCCATTTCATCGGCATTGCTGGTATTGGCATGAGCGCAACCGCTCTGCTGATGCGCCAGCAAGGCTGTGAAGTGACAGGGTCAGACGAGGGTTTTTACCCACCCGCAAGCGAATTGCTGCCGCGCTTTGGTATCAAAGTGCAAACGCCTCACGCGGCAGCAAATATTCCGGCAAATGCCGATCTCATTGTCATTGGCAAACATGCCAAGTTGACGATGGAGAATGAAGAAGTGGCGGCTGCCTATCAGAGCGGCAAGCCGATCACCTCTTATCCTGATGTGTTGGCCGGCATTGCACGTGAGCGCCGCTCGCTGGTGGTTGTTGGGTCCTATGGCAAATCGACCAGTGCGAGCTTGCTCACTTGGGCGCTGGAAGAGGCGGGGCGTGATCCCGGTTATTTCGTCGGTGCCGTGCCCAAAAATCTCGGGCGCAATTCGACATTGGGCACGGCGCCCGAGTTTATCATTGAGGGGGATGAATATCCTTCCAGCAATACGGACCCGCGAGCGAAGTTCCTTCATTATGCCGCGCGCTTCGTGCTGATGACGGCCGCGGTCCATGACCATGTGAATATTTTTCCGACACAAGACGATTACGAAAAACCGTTTCGTGAACTCGTCTCGCGCATGCCCGAGGACGGTTTTCTCGTGGCCTGTAAAGACGAGCCGCATGCGATGCTTGTCGCGCGCGATGCCGCTTGCAAGGTCGTTACTTATGCGCTGCAAGATGCAAGTGCTGACTATCATTTGACTGATATTGTCTATGGCGAAGTCAGCCGTTTCACCCTTGTGGCGCATGGGCAAAAAGTCGGCACTTTCGAGACATCACTGCTGGGCGCACATAATTTGCAGAATATGGCAGGCGCTACGGCCATGCTGCTCGAAATGCAGTTGGTGATCGTGGCGCATTTACAAAAAGCTTTTGCGTCCTTCCTCGGTGTTGTGCGCCGGATGGACAAGCTCTCGTCAAAATCTTCGATCCCTGTCTATGAGGGTTTCGGCTCTTCGCGCGAGAAAGCCCGCGCGGCGATTGATGCCATTCAATTGCATTTCCCCGGTCGGCGTTTGCAGATCGTTTTTGAACCGCACACATTCTCTTGGCGCAATCGCTCGACCATTCATTGGTATGATGATGTTTTTCGAGGCGCAGCGCAGATTTTCATTTCGGCGCCGCCAGATCATGGTGCAGGCTCGCACGAGCAATTGAGCTATGATGAGATTGCAGAGCGTGTTGCGACCACCGGCTGTCATGTGACGCGGCTGAGCCCCGACAATGCTCAGAACATCAATTCGATCACGGGTGCTTTGCTGCCCGGCGACGTTGTTCTGGTGCTGACATCAGGCGACCTTGGCGGTTTGATCCGTCAATTGGTCGACGAGATGGAGCGCCGCTTTGCGTGACGCTGATCTTTCATGAAAGTTGATCTCTTCGATTTCGATCTGCCCGATGAGTGCATCGCACTTCGTCCGGCAGAGCCGCGTGACAGCGCTCGTTTGCTGCATGTGCCTGCGGGAGAGGGGGCTTTCGCAGATCGTCATGTGCGAGACTTGCCTGACATTTTACGGGCTGGCGACATCATTGTGGTGAATGACACGCGTGTCATTCCTGCGCGGCTGGATGGAACGCGCCGTCGGGGTGACGCAGTCGCGCGCATGGAAGTCATGCTGCATAAGCGCGAAAGTGATTGTCGCTGGCGCGCCTTTGTGCGTCCCGCAAAAAAACTCAAAGAGGGAGAACGTATCTCTTTCGGGGAGGCGGATGATAGTGAAGCTTCTTCGATAGGCCAGCTTCATGCCGATGTTGCCGAGAAAGGTGAGGGTGGCGAAATCCTGCTCGATTTTTCGCTCTCTGGTCCCGCGCTTGATGATGCGATCATCCGTCTCGGGCATATGCCCTTGCCGCCCTATATTGCCGGAAAGCGCGCCGAAGATTCAAAAGATAGTGCTGATTACCAGACACTTTTCGCCAATGAGCCTGGCGCTGTCGCCGCGCCGACCGCTGGCCTGCACTATACGTCCGAACTCGTCAGGCGTCTGGAGGCAGCCGGTATTCATATCGTGCGCGTCACTTTGCATGTCGGCGCAGGAACGTTTTTGCCGGTGAAAGCAGATGATACGGCTGACCATAAAATGCATGCGGAATTTGGCATCATCACGCCAGATGTTGCGCAAGCCTTGAATGACGCGCGGGCGAAGGGTGGGCGTATTATAGCAACGGGTACGACTTCACTACGTATTCTTGAAACGGCAACTGATGATCAGGGTGTTGTCCATCCAATTGCCGGTGATACGTCGATTTTCATTACGCCGGGCTATCGCTTCAAGGCGGTCGATATTTTGCTGACAAATTTTCACCTGCCGCGCTCGACTTTGTTCATGCTGGTCTCGGCATTTTCTGGATTGGATCGAATGCGTGCAGCTTATGCGCATGCCATCGCCAACCATTATCGCTTCTATTCCTATGGTGATGCCTGCCTGCTTGAGCGCCGCACGCCATGAGCATGATGCGTGTGATCGCTCGTTGGGTGGATGATAGTCTTGAAAGCCCTTTAGCCGTTGATCTCGTCATCGAAGATGACCGTGTGGTTGGCCCCAGTTTGGCTTTTGGTTGTATTGATTATGACGGCTCACGTCGCCCGTTTACGCTCGATGAATCGGGTCGTATCGCTTTTGAAAACGGCGCGTTTTGGTCCTGTCATTTGCGTCAAACCGACATGCGTGTCGGTGCAGAATTTACGATCCAATTCGGTCAAGGCGATGAAGGAATTTATAAAATCGTGAAAATCGCAGTGCCCGGCAGCAAAGCCTGAGGCGATTGCGAAAAGACCTGTTTCGTCTTATATTGAATGAGTGGGGAGCGGGTTCGCGCCCGCCCCCCGTGGCGTTCTCAGATGCCGAAATGCACCCGGAGGTGGACCCTGAAGCCCCTCCGGGTTTTCTTTATGCTGAGAACGATACAGATGGGTAAGACACCCATTGTATCCTCCTTGTTTGCGGGGTGGCCTCCGGCCTCTGCCGGGGTGGCCAGATCCTCGGTCGGCGTGGCTTCAGATGCGCCTGCTGCTTTCCTCGCAAACGTTTTCAGGTTAACTCAGTCGCAATTGTCGCTCGACTAATCGGGCGGTTGTATGTTTTAGCCTCTTTGCACGAGCTGATTGTGACCCCAAACGAGACCTTTTCTTTTGCTGTTCATGCCCGTGATGGCGTAGCGCGCACTGGCGCGATTTCGATGCCGCGCGGTGTCATCCGCACGCCGGCCTTTATGCCCGTTGGCACGGCGGCAACAGTCAAGGCTATGTATACTGATCAGGTGCGCGAACTTGGTGCCGATGTTGTGCTCGGCAACACCTATCATTTGATGCTGCGTCCGGGTGCTGAACGCGTTGCGGAATTGGGCGGCCTGCATAAGTTCATGAATTGGCCCCATCCGATTTTGACGGATAGTGGCGGCTTTCAAGTCATGTCGCTCTCAAAGTTGCGTAAGCTTGATGAGAATGGCGTCACGTTTCAATCGCATATTGATGGCGCCAAACATGTGCTGACGCCCGAGCGAGCGATGGAAATTCAAGCTCTGCTTGGCTCTGACATCCAGATGCAATTTGATGAATGCGTCAAACTTCCCTGTTCGGATCAGGAAGCCGAGCGTGCCATGCGCTTGTCGCTGCGTTGGGCTGAGCGTTCACGCAAAGCCTTTGCCGGAAAAACCGGTCAAACGACTTTTGGCATTGTGCAGGGGGGTGCAGTGCCCGCTCTGCGTATCGAAAGCGCCAAGGCGCTCGCTGACATGGATTTCGGTGGCCTTGCCATTGGTGGGCTCGCGGTTGGCGAGCCGCAAGATGTGATGCTGGCAATGATCGATGTGGTCGAGCCTCATCTGCTGCAAAACAAACCGCGTTATCTTATGGGTGTCGGCACGCCTGATGATCTTATCGAGGCTGTGTCACGCGGTGTCGATATGTTTGATTGCGTCATGCCAACGCGTGCTGGCCGACACGGGCTGGCTTTCACGCGTTTTGGCAAGATCAATCTGCGCAATGCCAAACATGGGACGGATCATCGTCCGCTCGATCCTGAAAGCACCTGTCCGGCAGCGCGCGATTATTCACGCGCCTATTTGCATCACCTTATCCGCTCTGGCGAAATATTGGGGATGATGCTGCTCACCTGGGTTAATCTTGCTTATTATCAGGAGCTGATGGCTGGGATGCGCGCAGCTATTGCAGAGGGCTGTTTCTCAGATTTCAAATCATCGATCAAGGAATCTTGGCAACGCGGCGATATCTGATCGCGCAATTTTTTTAGGATCAACGCTATGTCAATTGCCACTCCCCCTGTGGTCGCTGGTTCTGTAGCACGCGCTCCCCGCGATCAGCGCCTTGATTTCTTTCGAGGCGTGACGATGCTCATCATCTTCATCGCTCATACGCCTGGTAATAGTTGGAATGACTGGATTCCGGCTCGCTTTGGATTTTCATCCGGTACAGAACTTTTTATCTTCTGTTCAGGTTGCGCAAGTGCAGGGGCTTTTGGGCGTGTTTTTCAAAATAAGGGCTGGTGGATTGCAAGCGCAAAAGTGTTTCGGCGCATCTGGCAGATTTATTGGGTGCAGATGTGCTTGATCCTGGCCTCTGTCACCCTCGCCTATCATGCGCAAACATTTGTCGGGCCAGAAGCTTTTCAGCGGTTCACTCCGCTTATTGATCATAACTCTGTCGCACTCGTTGCCTTGGTACAATTGTCTTGGTTGCCCGATTTTCTCGATATTCTTCCCATGTATATTGTTATTCTGGCGCTATTGCCTTTGATGGAAGCTTTTGCACGTGTGCATCACCATTTGCCATTGATGATGTCGGCATTTCTTTGGTTAGTCGTTCATGCTGTGGGTGTAAATTTATCTGGAAATCCATGGACGGGAGATGTCTGGTTTCTCAATCCCTTCGCATGGCAATTTTGTTTCATGCTGGGCTATAGTTTTGGCCTGAAGCGTTTGTCGCCTCCGGCTTGGCATCAAAAATTTTTTGTTGGCATGTCTATCTTTGTTTTGTTTGTTGGTGTTATCTTTTCTTTCCAACTCTTGGTCGATGCATTTCCGACACTTCGAAATATTCAGGCCATTCTCGTTCCCGAAGATGCCAAAACCAACTTATCGCCAGCTCGGCTTCTGCATTTTCTCTGCTTAGCTTATCTTGTTTTGGGTTGGATTGATCCGTTTTCAAACCGCCTCAATCGGGGCCTGGGTTCACCCATTGTCCTTATAGGTCAGCAATCTTTGGCCACTTTTGTCATGAGTATCGTGGCAGCTGAAATAGGTGGTTTTGTTTTTCAATTCGCAGGGACTGGTGTTTTTGTCACAATTGGCGTCAATCTATTTGGTTTTTGTATTTTGCTCGGCACGGCTGCACTCATGAATTTTGTTAAACGTGAGCCGTGGGCTAGATCCTATGCCAAACGTGACATGACGATCTCTGATCAAACTCTAAAACAGTGAGAGACTGAAGGAGTAGAACATGTCGCTGACTTTAAAAAATGCCTTGGCTTGGCTGGGTGCACTTTGGATTGCGTTTGAGTTTTTCTGGTACGAGCAATTCAAACTGGTTGGTCCGACATTGGTTTTTGAACGGCTTTCAGATTGGTCAGGTATTCCTGAACAACCCTTCCGGCTTTTCGTTGCCAGTATGGAGATTGCCGCAGGGCTTTTGGTCTTGGTTCCAGTTACGCAAGGTTTCGGGGCCTTGTTTGCCATGGGCATTATGGCAGGAGCGATTGTCTTCCATCTCTTCACGCCACTCGGCGTTGATCCTTACGGGGATGGCGGACAATTGTTCAAGGAAGCTTGCTTTACCTTCATCGTGGCAAGCATCGTTGCCTTTTTGCGCAGAGATGCGCTGCTGACGCTGGCCAATACGGTCCTTCAGCGGCTGGGCTTCAAGCCTCTTTTTTAAAAATTGAGCCAAGCGCAAGCTTGGCTTTTAAAAAATAAAAGCAAGGTTCAGCCCCCTCCGAGGCCGATACCTTGCTTTCAGACTCCTTGTCTCGCCCTTTTCCAGCCTTTTTATGACCCCGGCGGCTCTAGTCCCCCTGTAGGTCGCACCAGAAAAGGTTCCTCCCGCGACTTGGACTGCAGCACACACTCTGGACTTACCCAGAAAGTGGCCTCCTTTCGGATTAGCGACAGGAATGTATCCGAGGATCCTGGGGTTGTGAAGGGGGTGGTTCAAGATGCAAACCTCCTCGGTTTTAGAGGGTTAAGCTCCTGCCAGTTCGAGATTTTTTTGGCCAATAAGCTCTTCTGGGCTCAGAAGAGCTCATCCCTCAAACGGGGCTTGCTTGTCTTTTGAGGGCGTTTGCGTTTGTTAGCTTCCAAGCTTGGTCATGACGTGGCCTTATTCTGATTCTTTCATCTTAAAACCGGACCCAAAAATGCGCCTTTCACGTTTCTTCCTGCCCATTCTGCGCGAAACGCCCAAAGAGGCGGAAATCGTCTCGCATCGTCTGATGCTGAGGGCGGGGATGATCCGTCAGGAGTCGGCTGGCATTTATGCTTGGCTTCCGCTTGGCCTGAAGGTGCTCAACAAGATCAACGCGATTATCCGTGAAGAGCAGAACCGCGCGGGTGCGATTGAATTGTTGATGCCGGTCATCCAGTCAGCTGATCTGTGGCGCGAGTCCGGCCGCTATGATGACTATGGCAAGGAAATGCTGCGCATCAAGGATCGCCATGAGCGCGACATGCTCTTTGGTCCGACCAATGAAGAGATGATCACCGAGATCTTCCGCGCTTATGTGCGCTCGTACAAAGATTTGCCGCTCAATCTATATCACATCCAGTGGAAGTTCCGCGATGAAGTGCGCCCGCGTTTCGGCGTGATGCGTTCGCGCGAGTTCTTGATGAAGGATGCTTATTCCTTCGATTTGGATGCGGAAGGCGCACGCCATTCCTATTACAAAATGTTCACGGCCTATCTGCGCACCTTCGCGCGTATGGGGCTGAAAGCCATTCCGATGCGTGCCGACACCGGCCCGATTGGTGGCAATCTGTCCCATGAATTCATCATTCTGGCGTCAACCGGCGAGAGCGAAGTTTTCTGCCACAAGGATTTTCTGGCACTCGACGCGCCGGCTGAAAATATTGACTTTGAGAGCCGTGCGGCCATGCAGGGTGTGTTTGACACATGGACGTCGAAATATGCCGCGACATCCGAAATGCATGATGCTGCCGCTTATGAGGCCATGCCTGAGGCTGATCGCGTCTCAGCACGCGGCATTGAAGTGGGGCATATTTTCAACTTCGGCACCAAATATTCCGAACCTATGAAGGCCGTCGTCAATGGTCCTGATGGCAAGGACGTCAACGTGCAAATGGGCTCCTATGGCATTGGTCCGTCGCGTCTGGTGGCAGCCTTGATCGAGGCAAACCATGACGAGGCTGGGATCATCTGGCCTGATGCCGTTGCGCCTTTCAATTTTGCTATTGCTAACCTCAAGGTTGGGGATGCGGCTACCGACGCAGCCTGCGAAAAGCTTTATGGTGTATTCACCAAGGCTGGCTTCGATGTGCTCTATGATGATCGTGATGATCGTCCGGGCGCCAAATTTGCGACAATGGATCTGATTGGCGTGCCGGTGCAGATCATCGTTGGCCCCAAAGCTTTGGCTGATGGCAAGGTCGAAGTGAAACATCGCCGCACAGGTGAGCGCGAATTGCTCTCGCTTGAGGAAGTGGTCAATAAATTTGCAGTAAAGAAGGGTTGAGTTTTTTGTCACGAATTTCAGCCGTCATTGCGAGCGGAGCGAAGCAACCCAGTGGCCTCACGCATGGCCTCTGGTTTGCTTCGCCTATGGCTCGCAATGACGCAGGCGAGGCGTGATGACAGAGCCGACAGGCGCCAAAGCCTTTTCACCTTTTGAATGGATGATTGCGCTGCGCTATTTGCGTGCGCGCCGCGCACAAGGTTTTGTCTCCGTCATTGCAGGCTTTTCTTTTGCCGGCATTATGCTCGGCGTGGCGACACTCATTGTTGTCATGTCTGTGATGAATGGGTTTCATATTGAACTGATGAATAAGATCATCGGCATCAATGGCCATGTTTTTTTGCAGGGCGTTGAGCGTCCGCTTGATGATTATGATGAAGTCACGGAACGCCTGCGCAAGGTGAAAGGCGTTACGCTCGCTTTGCCGATGGTTGAAAGTGCAGCGGGTGTTTCGTCTCTCTACCAGCAGACGGGCGCGCTCGTGCGCGGCATTCGCGAAGCCGACATTAAAAAACTTCCAGGCATTTCAAACAATGTGCGGCTCGGGACACTCGATTCCTTTGATACCGGTGGCGGCGTCGCTATCGGTCAAAAAATGGCAGAGACTTTGTCTCTGCGCATTGGTGACAATGTCACCATTCTCACAGCACGGGGGGCAGCTACACCCTTTGGTGTGGCGCCTCGTATGAAATCATATCCGGTTGTGGCGATCTTCCAGATTGGTGTCACTGAATTCGACGGGCTTTTTGTCTATATGCCTTTTGACGAGGCGCAGGCCTTTTTCAACAAAGAGGGCGAAGCGTCTGTCATTGAAGCCTTTGTCGATCAGCCCGAGCGCATGGATGAAATCCGTTTGATCCTCGATCGCGCTGTGCAGCGCCCGATGATCATGACCGATTGGCGCCAGCGTAACAAAAGTTTCTTCGATGCGCTGAAGATCGAGCGCACCGTGATGTTTTTCATCCTCACCTTGATCGTGCTGGTGGCTGCACTGAACATCATCTCTGGCCTCACCATGCTGGTGAAGGACAAGAGCCGCGATATTGCCATTCTGCGCACGATGGGTGCGACACGCGGTGCCATCCAGCGTGTGTTTCTCATTACGGGAGCCGCGATTGGTATTTCTGGAACGCTTGCGGGATTTCTGCTTGGCCTTTTGGTGGCGCATAATCTCGAACCGATACGGCTCTTCCTCAATCGCATGCTTGGTATGAATATTTTTGATCCGACCTTTTATCTGCTCAGCCGCTTACCGTCGGTCGTGCAAATGTCGGATGTGGTGAGTGTGGTGCTGCTCTCGCTCACTTTGTCGGTGCTCGCCACCATCTTCCCGTCGCGTCGTGCTGCAAAGCTCGATCCGGTGGAAGCTTTGCGATACGAGTGAGCGGGATGAGCCAGCCAGCCCTTTTCATTCAACAGGTCGAGCGCCGCTATAAGCAGGGTGACAATGAGCTCGCCATTTTGCGGGGCGCAGAATTGGCGGTGTGGCCCGGACAATCTGTGGCCCTCATTGCCCCCTCGGGAGCCGGCAAATCGACCTTGCTTCAAATCGCGGGCCTGCTGGAAAAGCCGGATGGTGGCGAAGTCTATATCGGGCAGGCGCCGACCAGCCATTTGGATGATGAAGCGCGCACGTCCCTGCGCCGTCTCGATATCGGTTTTGTCTATCAATTCCATCATCTGCTGCCGGAATTTTCGGCGGCTGAAAATGTCATGATGCCCCAAATGATCCGTGGGCTTTCCAAGAAAGTTGCCCGCGAACGCTCACTTGAGCTCCTGACCTATCTGGGGTTGGCTGATCGGGAAAAGCATCGGCCGGGTGAATTGTCGGGCGGTGAGCAGCAGCGTGTCGCCATTGCCCGTGCGGTCGCCAATGGGCCCCGCATCCTTCTGGCCGATGAGCCGACCGGCAATCTCGACCCGCGAACGGCCGACCATGTGTTCGGCGCGCTGACCGATCTGGTCCGCTTCTCGGGTCTGGCGGCTTTGATCGCGACCCATAATCTGGAGCTCGCGCGGCGTATGGACCGGCGCGTGACTTTGCGTGACGGCAAGATCGTCGAGCTGGAGTAGGGCCATGCCGCAGATGCCGGGCGGGGCGCTCGTTCTCTTTTCAGGCGGACAGGATTCCACCACTTGCTTGGGTTGGGCGCTTGAACGCTATGACCGCGTCGAGACCATCGGCTTCGATTATGGCCAACGCCACAAGATCGAAATGACCTGCCGCCTCGACGTGCTGGCTTCGATCCGCGCGCGCTTTCCGCAATGGGCGGAGCGTCTGGGCGATGATGTGGTCGTGCCAGTTGAGGCGATTGGCACTTTGTCCAACACAGCTTTGACCCGCGAAGTTGAAATGAAAATGGGCGAAGACGGCCTGCCCAATACATTTGTGCCTGGACGAAACCTGATCTTTCTTTCTTTCGCGGCAGCATATGCTTATCGGCGCGGCTTAAAGCATATAATCACCGGTGTCTGCGAAACGGACTATTCCGGCTATCCCGACTGCCGTGATGACACGATCAAAGCCATGCAAGTTGCTTTGAACCTGGGTCTGGAGCGCCGCTTTGTGGTGGAGACGCCGCTCATGTGGATCGACAAGGCGCAGACTTTTGCGCTCGCTCGTGAGCTCGGTGGCGAGGCGTTTCTGTCGCTTGTGCGGGAAGAAACCCATTCCTGCTACAAGGGTGATCGCACGGGGCAGTTTGATTGGGGACGGGGGTGCGGATCGTGCCCCGCTTGCGAACTTCGCGCTGAAGGTTGGCGCCGTTTCGTGGCTGAAGGTCTTTAGAAATCAGTGCTATTAACTTTATTTGCCGTTGCGTTTGACAAAAGAACAAAACAAGAACATAGTCTCCTCACACAGATGGAGGTTCCTATGTTTCCTGTCGCCGTGAAGAACATCGCTGAAGATATTGCTGAAGGTCTGGCCGCTGCCGCCTTTTTGACTGCGATCATCATGTTCGCCAATGCCATGACGGGTGGCATGCCCGTCTAAGGACTCTGTGGGCGGGGGTGGCCAACGGCTTCCAACGCCCGCCCGATTGCCCGATAAGGGGAAGGTCTCAAGACGGAGTGACAGACTTGAACCGTGTGATCAAAGACGTCGGTTTTGTTCATCTGCACGTCCACACGTCCTTCTCTCTGCGTGAGGGCGCGCTGACCATCGCCAAGCTTGGCAAACTGGCCGCCGCCGATAACCAGCCCGCGCTCGCCATCACCGACACCAACAATCTGTTTGGCGCGCTCGAGTTCTCTGAAAAGCTGTCCAAGGACGGTATCCAGCCGATCATCGGCATTCACTTGATGGTGGATTTTGCCGATGCCGCCGCACTTGGTGTGCGGGGGGCTGACATTCACGGTCTTGGCCGTGGTGCTCTCGTTCTCTTGGCTCAAAGCGAAGAGGGCTATGAGAATTTGATGAAGCTCGGCTCCAAGGCCTGGCTTGATCCTGAGCCCGGCGAAAACCCGCATGTGCCTTTGGCGCTCATCCAAAAGCACTCTGCCGGGATCATTGCTTTGACCGGGGGGCCGACCGGGCCGCTGGATCAGGCTCTGCGGTTAGGGCGCGCTGACATTGCCCGAACAAGGCTCGATGCGTTGCAGCCCTTTTTCGAGAAGCGCCTCTATATTGAATTGCAGCGCCATGACACGCCTGACGAGAAGGCCCATGAGCCGGTCCTCATCGACATGGCCTATGAACTTGGCCTGCCGCTGGTCGCCACCAATGAAGCCTATTTTCCGGCGCGCTCTGATTATGAAGCCCATGATGCGCTGCTCTGTATTTCGGATGGCACGCTGGTCTCGGCCGGGGATCGCCGCCGCCTGACGCGCGAACATCGGTTCAAGACGCGCTCCGAAATGTTGGAGCTTTTTGCGGATCTGCCCGAGGCGACCAATAATAGTGTCGAAATCGCTCTGCGCTGTTCGTATCGTCCGCTCACCCGCAATCCCATTTTGCCGCGTTTTACAACGGGCGGTGATGCCACTGATGCGCAAGCCTCCGAAGAGGCCGAAACACTGGAACTCGCGCGCCAAGCCCGTGAAGGTTTGAAAGCGCGTCTCGACAAGCATGGATCGGCGCCGGGTCTTGCGACCAGTGATTATGAAGAGCGGCTTGAGTTCGAGCTCTCTATCATCTCGCGCATGAAATTCCCCGGTTACTTTCTGATCGTGGCCGACTTTATCCAATGGGCCAAGGCTCAAGGGATTCCCGTTGGCCCGGGCCGTGGTTCGGGCGCGGGCTCGCTGGTGGCTTATGCGCTCACCATTACGGATCTTGATCCGCTGCGCTTTGGCTTGCTGTTCGAACGCTTTCTCAATCCTGAACGCGTGTCGATGCCCGACTTTGATATCGACTTCTGCCAGACGCGGCGTGAAGAGGTCATCCGCTATGTGCGCCAGCGCTATGGCGTGGATCGTGTCGCACAGATTATCACCTTTGGTTCGTTTCTTGCGCGCGGCGTGATGCGCAATGTCGGCCGCGTTCTCGAAATGCCGCTTGGCCAAGTCGACAAACTCGCCAAGCTCGTGCCGCAAAATCCTGCTGCACCAGTCTCGCTGAAACAAGCAATTGAATCCGAGCCGCGCCTGCGGGAAGCCGCAGAAGCGGATCCAAATGTCGGCAAAATGCTGAAGATCGCCGAAACATTGGAAGGTCTTTATTCCAATGCCTCGACCCATGCGGCGGGCATTGTGATTGGTGATCGCCCACTTGATGAATTGGTGCCGCTTTATCGTGACCCCAAATCCGATATGCCGGCGACCCAGTTCAATATGAAATGGGTGGAGCCAGCAGGGCTCGTCAAATTCGACTTTCTCGGATTGAAGACGCTGACCACTTTGTCGACGACAGTCGAGCTCTTGAAGAAGCGCGGCATTGAAGTCGATATCAGCGCCATTCCGCTAGACGACAAGAAAACCTATGAAATGCTGGGGCGCGGCGAAACCATCGGCGTGTTCCAAGTGGAATCGGCTGGCATGCGCAAGGCGCTCGCAGAAATGCGCGCCGACCGTTTGGAAGATATTATCGCGCTTGTGGCGCTCTATCGACCGGGCCCGATGGCAAATATCCCGACCTATTGCGCGGTGAAGCACGGCGAGATTGAAGCCGATTATATTCACCCGTTGATCGAGCCGGTGCTGAAAGAAACCTGCGGCGTCATCATCTACCAAGAACAGGTGATGCAGATCGCGCAGATTCTGTCTGGCTATTCGCTGGGCGAAGCCGACCTTCTGCGCCGCGCCATGGGCAAAAAGATCAAGTCGGAGATGGATGCGCAGCGTGAGCGCTTCGTAAAGGGCTCTTTGGAAAAAAAGATCACCCAGCAAAAAGCGGATGAAATTTTCGATCTGCTGGCGAAATTCGCCGATTACGGTTTCAACAAGTCGCATGCGGCAGCCTATGCGCTCATCGCCTATCAAACGGGTTGGTTCAAAGCTAATTATCCGGTGGAGTTTTTGGCCGCCTCCATGACGCTTGATAAGGGCAATACCGACAAATTGTCGGAATTCCGCAATGAAGCGCGCCGTCTGGGTATTCGTGTTGAGCCGCCGTCTTTGCGCTCCTCGGGCGTTGATTTCGACGTGCATGAAACTGAAGATGGCACGCTGATCATCCGCTATGCTTTGTCGGCTGTGAAAGGTGTGGGCGAGGGGCAAGCAGCTGCCATTGTCGAGGCGCGTGGTCAAAAGCCTTTCCGCGATCTGGCTGATTTTGCCGCGCGCATCAACCCGCGGGATGTCAATAAGCGCGTTTTGGAATCACTCTGTGCGGCTGGCGCTTTTGATGAAATGGAGCCAGAGCGGGCGCGCGCTTTTGCAGCGGTTGAAACAGTGCTCGCAATTGCCAATCGCACGCAAGCCGAGCGGGCAGGGGGACAGAATTCTCTCTTTGGCGGGGCTTTGTCTGAGCCTGAGAAAATCACCATTCCGAAAGTCCCGGCCTGGCCTGCAGCCGAGCGTTTGCGGCGTGAATTTGATGCGGTCGGTTTCTTCCTCTCCGGCCATCCGCTCGATGATTACCAGAGCGTGATGCAAAAGCTGCGTGTGGAGCGCTGGGCCGAATTTTCCCGCGCTGTGAAAAAGGGCGCATCAGCTGCAAGGCTTGCCGCAACAGTGCTTGATCGCACTGAGCGGCGCACGAAATCGGGCAATAAGATGGGCATTGTCACTCTGTCTGATCAGAGCGGGCAATATGAGGCCATCATGTTCCAAGAGGGCCTCAACCAATATCGCGATCTGCTCGAAAAAGGTGCAGTAGTACTGGTCGGACTACAGGCCAATGTGGAGGGCGAAGACGTGCGCGCGCGCATCGTGTCCGTCGAACCTTTGGAAATGGCCGCCCAGCGCGTGCAAACGGGGCTGCGCATTTTCTTGCGTGACGAAAGCCCGCTCTCGTCTTTGACCGCACGCCTTGGCCAGCGCGGTGACGGCGAGGTCTCTTTCGTGCTGATGCTCGACAAAGAGCGCGGCGAGGTCGAGGTGAAATTGCCCGGCCGCTATCAGGTCTCCTCGCAAATTGCCGGGGCCATCAAAGCGATACCCGGCGTCGTTTCGGTTGAGCACGTCTAGCGTTTTCAACCGGAAGTAGAGCTTCACCATTAATTTTCACACTGTCACCAAGAGGACACCCTGAATGGGTAGACCTCTGGCTGCGCGGTGGTATTGTTATCTCATTCTTAACAAACGACGTTACGTTAGTGCGTCTTTGTCATTTTCAAAATTTTCATTTTCAGCTTCGGTTATTTCCCATGAACAAGCCATTTATGCCTTTGTCGCGTGAAGAAATCGCTATTCGTGCATTGGGTTTGCGGCGTGATCCGCTGGCGGGCGAATTGATCGCTCTTGAACCGCGCATGGTGTTTGACGGCGCGGGCGTCGCCATTGTGGCTGATGCTGCCAAGCAAGCTTCCGATACGACAGATTTAAGCCAGACTGACTCAACTGCGAAGTCAGCTGCAGAGCTCACCAAGATGATGGCCGCCGCCTCCGTGCCGCCAACACCTGCCGCGCCAGCTCCAGTGGAAGTGGTGTTCATCGACAGCCGCGTGGCCGACATTGACGCATTCAAGAAAACCGCTGGAGACAATCGCCTCGTCGTGGTGGTGGATGCAGCGGAAGATGGCATCACCAAAATTACCGACACTCTGAAGGGCCTGCACGACATATCTGCCGTGCATATTGTTGGCCATGGCACCGAGGGCGCGTTCGAGCTTGGCAAAAACTGGATCGGGCTGGAAGAGATCAAGGCGCATGAGTCTGATATTCAGAGTTGGACGCAATCGCTGGCCTTGGGGGCCGATATTTTGCTGTATGGCTGCGATATTGCCAAAGGCGCGGCTGGTGAACAATTCATCACAAGCTTAGCGCAAGAATCTGGGCGTGATGTTGCTGCTTCAGGCGATGCTGTGGGCCAGACCGATCACGGGGCTGATTGGACGCTGGAAAAAACAAAAGGTGCGATTGAAGCCCAATTGATCATGCCAGAAAATTATGCCTTTGTTCTGGCACCAACGGCTGATGTGACGCCAAGTCATTACACAGATGATCAGACTCCCGTTACCGGAACGGGTATTACCTTGGTGCGTGGCGTCACCGATACGCTGTCGAATTGGACGAATGATACCACGCCTGCTATTTCCGTTATTGCGAGTTCCGCTGCGACGTCAGGTTCCATCGCTGGAGCCACTGTCCGACTTTATGTTGAGCAGGGAGCGTCAAATTGGGTCTTGGCAGGTTCTGCTGTTGTGAACACTGACAAGACTTTCAGTGTCACCGTCGGCACATTCGTAGCTGCGGATAGCGCTAAAACAAAGATCACGACATTGCCCGATGGTGCGCTGAAAATGCAACTGCGCCAAACCGGCCCCAATGCGTCTGATACGGAATCACCTGCGACTGATCCGAATTCAACTTTCATTATGAATATCAAGACCAGCGCCCCACCAGTGTTACAGCCATCGCAAATGACGTTTGGCGGTGTGGCCGTCGATCCCACAAAAACCTATGAGTTAACTAATTTTACGAATGTCACTATCACTTTGAACGCGGCGCAACAGGCGGCGGTCAAAGATGTTGGCTGGCGTATCTACATTGGGCGTGTCAATTCGTCGGGAGTGACCGTTCAGTCGAGTTTCAGAGATGCGATCGGTGTAATTGCGGGTACTGCAAAAAGTACCTCATTTAGCCCGATGGGATTAACAAGCTTTCTCACAGATACGGACCCGACGACAGGAATTGAGGCAACTGAAACCTATTATTTTTATCTAGCGGATGGTGCTGGCAATTATATTGATGGCGATGGCAACAAAGGGACAACCCCGGCCGCTGCATTGTCCAATGTCAAAATAACCATGCATTATGTTTCGCTTCCACCATTGGTGAGAGGCAGCATCATCGATGATGTCGGTTCACCTGTCACTTCTTCGACCGGCAGTCTTGTTGCGATGGATGACCCAACGCCGACTTTCACCGGCTCTGGTTACAGTCCAGATTTGACGATGTTTATTAGAGTTTCGACCTATCCAGTGGGTGTTGCAGGCATCACTACTAGTGGCAGATCAACTTTTGCAGACCTGACTGGCGCCCAAGTGAATTTAACATATGATGCTTCGGGCAATTTTAGTTTCACACTTCCAGCATCTTTGAATCTCCCTGATAGATCATATACTATTCAGGTTAACACGACTAAAGTACAGAACGTCTCTGGCACTCCGCTTACTTATTCTTCTGCTACCATTTATTATGATTTCAATCTCGTGCGGACACCAGCCACTTTCGATGTGGCTGATAAATTTGGTCCGGTTCAAACCAATAATTTTTCTGGCACGGCTCTGGTTGATGCACTCACCCTGACAGGAACTTCGCTTGCAGCGCCCAGAAGCACAATCAATCTAGAAGTTGTCATCACCGATCTTATTTTGTCTCGCAATGGAAATAATTTGGTCGAGACCCCCGCAGCGCCGGTGAAGAAAACCTATTCAGTGATTGTGCTAGACAATTGGACTTGGACTTTCGCTTTGCCTAGCACGGATTTGGGCAGCGGCTTGAAGACCATCAGCATCAAAAGCACAGATGCCAATGGCTTAACCTCCACCTCTTCCAATTTGCGAGTTTTCTTGACTGGAGCTTGGACCCCCGGAGGTGTGGGGCAGAATGGTCTTGCTTATTGGTTTGACCCGATGTTGTCAGGCGGGGTCACCAAGGATGCCAGCAATAATGTGAGCAGCTTGAATGATCTCAGTGGCAACGGGTTGGATGCCACACAGGCAAATGCAGCAAATAGACCGATTTTTGTCACAGATAGTAACGGGCGCAGTTATCTGGCTTTCACCAGCAAGCGAACAGCGATCGGCAATGGGATAAATCCTCCAACTTATTCTATTGACACATCGGCTGCGGATTTCCTGTCCCTGCCTTTAACCATTAATGCCCAAAGTTTGGTTTATGTCGGGCAATATGCACTAGGGGATAATTCTCTCACCATCACACAAGCTTCTAATACGACAACGCCATTTAACAGCTCTCGTGCCGGGACCGGCGCGAATAATTATGGCTTTTTTGCTTCGGGAAATCCCGGACTCGCTTATACGGCCGGCAACTCATTTCAGACTAACTCAAATTTCCCGTCACCACTCAATGTGTCGATCAATGATGCTCTCTGGCTCACTGGCATTCTCTCCAATCCTTGGACATCAGGAAGCGCTATTCCAACCGTCACTGTCGATGGTGTCACAGTTTCATTGCCGAGTGTTAGCATTGCCAATTTGATGCCATTTGCGTCTATCGGCGCACGTTTCTCTGGTCAGATTGGCGCGATCATTGGTTATAGCCGTGGGCTGAGTGCGGCCGAAGTCCGGGTCATGTCCAATGCCCAGTCACAGCAATATGGAATGTCACTCGCCGCAGGTGTGTCTGATCTTTACCTTGTTGCGACCACGCCCGGATCAAGCGCTGCACAAATTGCCGCCGCGCAACAACTCTACAGCTATGATATCGGCGGTATTTCAAAGTCCGGGACATCCACTCTTGCGACATCATCCAATGGTGGCTTGATAATCACAAATGCGAGCTTCTTCGGATCCAGTGATGCCAGCATTATGTTTGGCAATAATGGAAAATCATCGTCTTTCGGACCAAGCACTATCATTGACCCTGCCAATCCGGGTGTGACGCGATTTGATCGGTTTTGGGCTGTCGATGTGACGGGCGGCACTGCAGGCGGCAAGGTTGATGTCGCCTTTGACGTGGCATCGCTCGCTGCACAAGCAGGTGAGACCTATGATAACTTTTTGCAGAAGTTCAACGGCCGTAAAGGGATGAGCCTGGCATGGCGTGCCAATGATGCTGATCCCTGGAGTGTGATCAGCACATCTAATTCAGACGTGGTTCTGTCTGGTGGTAAAGTGACTTTTGCGGGCGTGACTGTGGGCGCAGGCGGCCTGCAGGATGGTTTCCTGACCTTGATTGATGGGCCCAGTATTTCATCCATTACGCGCACGAATGTGGTTATTGGTGCAACCGACACAACGGCAACATTCAAAGTCAGTTTCTCTGAAAATGTGACGGGCTTGACGCCATCATCGTTCAAGCTCCTCACCGGTGATCTGTATGTTGCACCGTCTGCGCCGGTTGTCGGCCCTGTTGAAACGGATGGCTCAGGCAATTTCTGGGCTAATGTGACTGTGAGCTATAAGAATGGCTCAGGCTATGTCGGTCTGGATTATGTTTTCACCCAAATCACAGGTGTTGATGAGGGCGCACAAAATGCTGGCAATGTCATGGTCAAGACAACCTATGCCCGCACAGATGCGGTTGGCTTTGCTGATCCTGATGCGCCATCTTTCAATATGAAGCTCGACAAGACAGTTCTCGGCAAGCCTACATCTTCAACAGGCACGGCTGATATTTCGATCACCTTTATTGAGGCAGGGTCTGGTCTGGCGGCGAATGATTTTGCCATTCTGGATTCCAATAATAATGACGTGACCTCGAATTTCGTTCTGACAGCTAAAAGCACCAATCCGTCTGGCACAACATTGGGCACTGTTTATTCCTTTACATTGGCGCAAAAGACCGGTGGTGCGCCCGATGGCAAATATAAACTGGCGCTGAAACCCTCAGCGACGGCCTGGCAGGATGCGTCGAGCAATGCAGCGACCGCTGATGCCACGAAGAACATGGTTCTGCAGCAGGAATTTACGATTGATACAACGCCACCCAGCGTGGCTTCGATCATACGCATAGATGCAAATGGTAATGCAGTTACCGCGGTGACCAAAGCTGATGTTTTATACTTCAAAGTTACATTCTCGGAAAACATGGTCGCCTCAACCATCACGGCGAGCGACTTTGAAGTTTGGGGAAGAAACCCCGCTCAAACGACCAGCTTCAGTAAAATGGCATCGACGGTCGTCGTCACCAAAGTTTCATCTGACGGAAACTCGATCATTCTGCGGGTGATGGATTCCGGCGGAACAGTTCTGAGTGGCTTTAATGGCGATGTTAAAATTGCTTTGAAGGCAAGCGGCTTGGCAGCAACCGATCTTAATGGATATGTTTTAAATCCGATCATCTCCGATACGGCGACCAACGAAGCTTATACGGTTGATAATAGTCCACCCTATGGGGCGACATTAGCAAATTCGGGGGTTTTGACATGGGTTACGTCTTCAGTGACCTATATTCGTCAAACATCATGGCGCATCGCCACGCTTGATCCTGTCTATGGCTTTGCTGCGGGAGATAAGCCGCAAATCAGTCTTGATGGTGGCAAAACCTATTCCGATCTCGTTGCTCAAATACAAAACAACGGAGAATATTATTATTATTGGAATTTCAAGGATGGTGACGTCTTTGAAAAAAATACAATATTTTTTCGTGTGACTGATGCAGCAGGCAATCAGACAATTAACGGGCCTATTCCAACAAAATTCATTGTCGATATCACTCCACCGACAGTTCCCGTCATCACAGGCTTTACAGATGATGTGGGCACTTCTCAGGGGAATTTCACCACGACAAATGTGACTACGGATGATCCGAGGCCGACGTTCTACGGAACAGCCGAGGCGGGATCGACAGTTTATTTGCAATATAACCCTGTGAAATCTGATGGTTCTTATGGTCCGAGGGTTGATCTTGGCAGTGTGACTCTTGGTGCGACGCAGACAAGTTGGAGCTTTACGCCAACAGCGAATATGCCAAGTGCTAAATATGCCGTTATTGCTTACGCTAAAGATGCAGCGCAGAATTCTTCTGGGAATAGCGCTTCTCTTACACTCAACATCGACAACCGCCCGCCCGCACCGACCTTCACGCTGAATAACGATACGGGTTCGTTTAATAATGATTTGATCACTAAGGAATCCAAATTCAATGTGAGCGGTGTCACCAGTGGTAGCACTTGGGCTTGGTCGCCGGATGGCGGAAAAAATTGGAGCAGTTATTTTGCCTCAAGCGTGACCAGTTTTGATACGAATTCGGTCAATGCCACATTTGGCATCGGTCAATTGCAGATTAAACAGAAAAGTTCATCAGGAGATGAATCATCTGTCTTTTCGAATGATGCGGTCATTACAATTGATAAAACACCGCCAAATGTGACAGCTTTGAGCTTTCAAATGTCGCAGCAAATTGGCAACACCATGTTTCTGTCACCCAACTTCAAGGGTTTGGGGATCCTCAATCCCGAGGCAAATGCGATCATTGAATTTTCGCTCGACACTGGCAAGACATGGCAGGTTTCGCCCGGCACGAATGGACTGGTCACCATCCTTCCAGGTGGACCCGGCACGCGTTATGCGGCGGGTCAACTTCAGGTCCGCCTGACAGATGTGGCTGGGAATGTCTCTTCTCTCATGAGTTTGCCATTTGCCGTTGAGGTTGGAACGCCGCCCGCACCGCCCAGCATGATATTGCCGTCGGATACGGGTTTGTCATCAACAGACGGGATTACCAAAAACAAGACCGTGACGGTCTCTGGTGTCGTGCCAAATGCTGGTTGGTTTTACTCTCTTGATGGAGGGGCCACTTTTACTCAAGGCACTGGCTCATCGTTCGATCTTGATGGGAATGCAACCTATGCTGCCGGACAGATTCAAATTGGTCAGGGCAATATGTTTGGTCAGTCTGCCATTGTTTCGAGTACCATCGCGATTACGACTGACACCACAGCCCCCGTTCTCACCTCCATCACAGCCTCTCCCGGCACCATTGGTGGATCGCAATCATCGCTTGTGACCTTTACCTTCAGCGAGATTGTTGCGGGGCTGAATACAAGTGATTTCTCGGTCTCAGGTGGCGCCCTGTCTGACTTCAAGCAGAGCATTGCTGATCCCAAAATCTGGACGGCCACTTATTCGCCTATCGGATTCGTCGGCACTGCGTCGATCGGCTTTGCCGCAAACGGGAGCTTTACCGATGTGGCTGGCAATGATGGCACGTCTTCGGCAACAGCGGCACCTGTGATTGTAACCAATACGTCCGCCGAGATCAGCATCGCATTGACCAATAAGACCGGCAATATCGGTAGTTATCTCAACAAGGATGATACTGTTACTGCGACAGTCACCTTTAGTGAGCCTGTCAAGATCGACACAAATTCAGGTCTACCTCAGCTGACGTTCAAGATCGGCAGTAATCTTCGCACCGTCACTTATGCGGGCACGATTAATCCTGCTGCATCGCTTACATCATTGACCTTCACCTATACGATTGTTGATGGCGACAATGATGCTGATGGCATTTCTTTTGACTCCAGCGCCTTTGTGCGCAATGGCGCGATCATCAAAAACAATTTCGGCAATGTGAGCAATGCTGCCTCAGCGGCCGTGATCGATAGCAGCAGCTATATTGTCGATACAATCATCGTCAAGCCAACCTTCGCACTGACAAATGATGCCGGCTCTGCGGGCGACGGTATTACCAACAATGGCAGCGTGACGGTCTCTGGTTTGGAGGCAGGAGCCGCTTGGCAATATACGCTCAATGGCGGGACCAGCTGGATTGATGGCAATGGCTCAACATTCACCCTTGCTGAGGGTGCCTATGGGGCCGGGAAGATTAAGGTCAGACAGACTGACCCGGCCGGAAATACGGCGATGAGTGACGCCAATGCAAGCGCCATCACCATCGATATGACGATTTCAAAGCCTTCATTCACTTTGACGACCGACACAGGTTCATCCAATAGCGACGGTATTTCGAGCGTCGGGACTGTGACGGTTTCCAATCTGGATACTGGAACAATTTGGCAATATTCGACCGATGGTGGAACCACTTGGAAAACTGGGTCCGGCTCGTCCTTCACACTTCTTGCTGGAACATATGACTCGGGCAAGATTTTGGTGAAGCAGACGGACAATGCGGGCAATGTCGGGACAAGCGACTCCAATGCAAGTGCTGTCACGATTGATCAGACAATCGCAACCCCGACATTTGCTCTGACGAATGATGCGGGTTCGTCAAATAATGACGGCGTTTCGAATGATGGTCTTGTGAGTGTCTCTCAACTGGAGGCGGGCGCTGCTTGGCAATATACATTTGATGGCGGGACCACTTGGATCGATGGCAGTGGCTCATCCTTCACGCTCGCGCCAGCCACTTATGCGATCAATGCGATTAAAGTGAGACAGACGGATAAGGCCGGTAATTTTGCGGTCAGTCTTGGCAATGCCGCGACAATTATCATTGATAAAGCAATCGTCACACCTTCCTTCGCATTGACGCTTGATACTGGCTTGTTCAACAGCGACAATATTTCCAGCAATGGCAGTGTGACCGTCTCGGGACTCGAAGTCGGTAACACTTGGAAATATTCAATCGATGGCGGCAACAACTGGAGCAATGGCTCGGGTTCCACCTTCACGCTGACCGAGGGCACTTATGAGATTGGCTCGGTCTTGGTTCAGCAGCTGGATCTGGCTGGCAATGTCGCCACCAGCGCAGCTAATGCAGCTGCGATAACGATCGATCAGACGATTGCAGCGCCGACTGTTGTTTTGACGACTGATACAGGGTCATCAAACAGCGATAATATTTCGAAGGATGGCAGCGTGACGGTTTCCGGGCTGGAAGCTGGTGCCGCATGGCAATATTCGACGAATGGTGGCGGCAGTTGGATCGATGGCGCTGGCTCATCCTTCACACTTGCCGCAGGCTCTTACTCAGTTCAGGTCAGACAGACGGACAAGGCGGGTAATGTTGCTACAGGCCAAGCGGATATCACTATTGATCAGAAGGTCGCCAAGCCAACATTTGCTTTGACGAGTGACACCGGTTTTTCAAACAGCGACGGCGTTTCATCTAATGGTGATATGACGGTTTCTGGTCTTGAAGATGGTGCGAGCTGGAAATATTCGATCAATGGTGGGACTGACTGGATTGACGGGACCGGCACGTCGTTCTCTCTGGGCGAGGGAACTTATGCGGTCGGCACGATCAAGGTCCAACAAACCGATAAGGCTGGCAATAATGCCATCAGTGACGCCAATAATATTGCGATCAGGATCACGGGGGCAGTCGCCACACCAGCTTTTGCTTTGACGACTGACACTGGCACAGCAGGTGACGGTATTTCGAGCGAAGGCGCTGTGACGGTCACTGGTCTGGTTGCAGGCAACACCTGGCAATATTCGATTGATGGCGGAAATAATTGGATTGATGGCATCGGCTCTTCCTTTACCTTGACGGCAGGCACTTACCCGGCCGGAAAAATCTTTGTGAAGCAGATTGACGCGTCGGGTAATTTTACGACGAGTGCTGGCAATCCGGCGGCCATTATTATTGACCAGACCATCGACAAGCCAATATTCGTTTTGACCAATGATACAGGCTTGTTGAACAGCGACGGCGTATCGAGTGATGGGCTTGTGACGGTGTCCAACCTTGAAGCGGGCGCCACTTGGCAATATTCGACCAACGGCGGAGTTGACTGGACGAATGGCACTGGCACGTCGTTCACGCTCGCGACAGGCACTTATTCGATCGGTGCGATCAAGGTGAAGCAGACGGATACGGCTGGCAACGATAAGATCAGCGATGGCAATGCGTCCCAGATCAAGATTGATAAGACAGTCGCGACGCCAAGCTTTGTTTTGTCAAATGACACGCGCATAAACTTAGATGGGGTTACGAGTGTGGGGACTGTCACAGTCTCCGGATTGGAGTCCGGGGGCAGCTGGCAATATACGACCGATAATGGCCAGACATGGGTGGATGGCAACGGCTCATCTTTCACCCTTGTTGAAGGCACTTATGAGATCAATGCGATCAAAGTGAAGCAGACTGACCTTGCGGGCAATGTTGCAACCAGTGCCGGCAATACGTCTGTCATTAAGGTCGATCAGACTGTCGACAAGCCGCAATTCACTTTGACCAATGACACGGGCGCTTCAAACAGTGACGGGATCACAAATGATCTCATGATCACGGTCTCCAATCTGGAAGCGGGCGCGACCTGGCAATATTCGATCGATAGCGGGGACAACTGGATCAATGGTTCTGGTTCAACCTTCACTTTGGCCGCAAAAGATTATGCCATCGGCTCGATCCTGGTGAAACATACCGATTTGGCAGGGAATGTCGCAATAAGCTTTGGCAATGCGACGGCAATTACGTTTGATCAGACAGTTGCCAAACCGACCTTTGTTCTACAAAACGACACAGGCACGGCGAATGATGGTGTTTCGAATGATGGCACGGTGACGGTGTCGGGTCTGGAGGCAGGCGGCCGGTGGCAATATTCGATTGATGGTGGTGATAAATGGGTCGATGGCACTGGCACATCTTTCACGCTCGGCGCGGGTGATTATCCGGCCGGAAAGATCTTGGTGAGACAGATCGATCTGGCGGGCAATCTTGCAACGAGCCTTGCCAATCCATCAGCGATCATGATTGATCAAACGGTCGACAAGCCGACTTTTGTTTTATCGAGCGACACGGGTTCATCCAACAGCGACGGCATTTCGCGCGATGGCATTGTGACAGTTTCCAATCTGGAAGCGGGAGCGACTTGGCAATATTCGACCGATGGCGGCACTAATTGGACGAATGGCAGCGGCACATCCTTCACTCTTGCAGCGGGCCTTTATGATGCCGGTGCGATTGTGGTTCAGCAGAAAGATAAGGCTGGCAATATTGCGACAAGCGGTTCCAATGCTGCTTCGATCAATATCGACAAGACGGTTGCCAAGCCCACTATTGCATTGGTGAGTGATACCGGCACAGACGGTGACGGGATTACGAATAATGGCAATATAAATGTCTCTGGTTTGGAAGACGGTGCCACTTGGCAATATTCCATCGATGGCGGCACCAAATGGGTGGACGGCACCGGTTCAACCTTCAAGCTGGCAGCGGGCTCTTATTCTGCGAACCTGATTCTGGTGAGGCAGACTGATCTTGCCGGCAATCTTGCGACAAGCGATGCCTACACAAATCCGATCTTTGTTGATCAGACCGTCTCAAAGCCTAGTTTTGTTTTGAAGACTGACACGGGCACATCAAACAGCGACGGTATTTCTAGTGACGGCACTGTGACGGTTTCGGGTCTGGAAGACGGAGCGACTTGGGACTATTCAACCGATGGCGGTCAAAGCTGGAAGAAGGGTTCTGGCCTTTCGTTTGATCTGCCAGAGGGCTCCTATGTTCCTGGCTCGATTCAGGTGAGACAGACGGACAAGGCTGGCAATATCGCAACCAGCGATGCCAATACGACTCCAATCAAAATTAGCAAAAGTGCTCCTCAAGTCGCTCTTGTGAATTATTTTGATAATGACAAGGCTCAGCAGGGTGAATTTGGTTTCGATATACCAACCAATGATTTGACCCCAACCATCAAAGGCACGGGCCTCGATCCCATTGATCCTTTGGCGAAGGTCGAATTGTTCCGTCGCAATGGGACCAGCCTTATCAGCTTAGGGTCGACGACCTTGGCGGATGGAAAATGGTCCATCACGCCAGATTCTGGTTTGACTGACGGGGTTTATAAAATTTTCGCCCGTATCACGAATGCGGCGGGCGTGTCTGCCGATAGTGCGGATCAAACGCTGACTGTTGATTTGACCACAAGTGGCAAGCTTGATGGGTTTGATGACGATTCCGGCATTCCGGGCGTTGCCAAACCGTTTAGCTCGCCAGCGGGCAAAACACAGGTCAAGTTTATTGGCGAGGCTGAGAAGGGGGCCCGTGTCGATATTTATCGTCGCACGGGTGACAAGATCATCCTGATCGGCACTGGCACGACTGATCCGCTCACTGGTAAATATTCCATCTTGAATTCAGTGGCTCTTGAAGAGGGTGACTCGTCCGTCTTTATCCGCATTACGGATAATGTCGGCAATAGTCTCGACACGGATGATGTGAAACTGACGATTTCGCTTCCGCGTGCGCCATCTGCTGAACTGCCAGTTGCTCTGGCTCAAGCCCCCAAGCCCGCCGTCCCCGCTGAGTTTCCAAAGACTCAGGTGTTGGATAATCTGGTAAGTGCGTCATTCGGCGCGCCATTGGCCTCTCTCTTCGATGTGAAGACGGTCAACAGCGTCGTTGTCACCTCTGATGGTCAGGCCTTCCCGCGTGATGTCACAGGCACCATCGGCAGGGGTGATAGATCTGCGTCAACACAAGTGCCAGCTGTTGAATATTCAAGCTTTTTGCGTCCCTCCTTTGTTGAAATCAGCGTTTTGGTCCGCGATAGCCGGACAGGCTTTGTGGCTGCAAGAGCTGAGGCCCCGCAGGTCGATGACGTGCGGGTGACGACGCGGACGGAATATGCGCCATTTGTTGAGGACATGAGAACTGGGCGGATTCTCGTAAGACGTGACGGTCCGCCAGAAATTCGCATGCAGGTTGAAATTAAGTTGCAAGATGGCACTGTTATCCAACAAACCATTCGCGTAGATGTGCGTTCTGGGCAGTTTGAAATATTGCCCGGCGGGACGACGTCTGTATCTCCGCAAAGCCTTGATCAGCAATTGGCAAGTGTCTTGTGGGGTGATATGCGTGACATGATTGAATTATTTGAGGATGCGCCTTCGCGTTGATGGCGCATCCTGACCAAAGGTTAGGTGTTAATCTTTGGTTGATTGTTTTGATAAATCATTCGTTTCATTCTTTTGAACATTGGCGTTTCTAAAATGGCTTTTTTTTCAAGTGTTGGGCCTGTTGCCCCCATTCAGCGCCTGTTTATTTCGACTGCGCTTGTAGCCTCTCTCGTCGCATTGGCAGGATGTGCCGTATCGACCGATCCTCTGTCGGATGCTGATATTGCGCGTATCGCGCAGGATCGCTTCCATGAAGCCTATGCGGGACAGGAGCCGGTCAAAGGATCGATTGATCTTGGCGAGGCTATGGCACGCGCTGTTCTCTACAATCTCGATGATCGCGTTCAACTGGCAGAAAGCCTGTTACGTTCGCGAGAATTGGCAAGCGCCAGTGCGGCCATGTTGCCAAGCCTAACGTCCAGTGCTTCTCGCAATATGCGCAATAAGCCAGACGCCAGTTCCAGTTATAATTTGTCGACCAATAATTATAATTTCAATGCTTCGACCTCGCAGGATGAGCAGATTAATACTGCAAATGCGGCGCTTGCTTGGAATGTGCTGGACCTTGGCCTTTCTTATGTGCGTGCACAACAATCAGCAGATCAGGTTTTGGCTGCAGAAGAGCGCCGTCGGCGTGTTCTGGCCCGCTTGATCGAGGATGTGCGCACCGCCTATTGGCGCGCTTTGGCGGCTGAATATCTCTCACGTGAATTGCCAAAAGTTGAGGCTCGCGCGCGTGAAGCGTTGGAGCAATCGCGCGTCTTGATCAAGGATGGCAATATTTCCCCGCTGACGGCACTGGCCTATCAGAAAGAAATTTATGAAATTCAGGATCGTGTGCAAACGGTCCAGACGGAAGTGGTGTCAGCCAGGGCGCAACTGGCCTCGCTGATGAATCTGCCACCTGGAACCAATTTCACCCTCGTGCGTCCCAAGGCGGAACCTGCGGCCCGAGCCTTACCTGATGCCAAGCGCATGATGGCGAGTGCTTTGGAATATCGCCCCGAATTGCGTGAAGCTCTTTATCAGGAGCGTATCACGGGGCGCGATCAATTAATCGCCATTCTGGAAACGCTTCCCACAGCCGGCCTGTTTGCGAATGCCAATACGACAAGCAATTCTTTTGCCCAAAACAAAGAATGGCTGGGTTATGGTGCTCAGGCAAGCTGGAACCTGATGCGTGTTTTCACCTTGCCTGTGCGCCACGCTGAAGCGGCGGCTAAGGAAAATCTCGCTCAAGAACGTGCGCGTGCTTTGGTCTCCACCATGGCTTTGCAAGTGGCGATCAGCCGTGATCGCTATCAGCAAGCGCGCCGTCGCTTGCAGACGGCCAGTGATTTCCAAAATGTCCAAAAGGAATTGCTGGAGCAATTAAAGGCTTCTACTTCTGCAGCCCGTAGCGGTGAGCAGGAATTGGTGCGCGAAGAATTATCCTCGCTTCTGGCGCGTGCGCGCTATGATGTTGCTCTTGCCGAAGTGCAGGGCGCTTGGGCGATTGTTCAGACGACCATGGGGCGTGATCCCTATCCAGACTTGGTGAGCAATGATCTCAACGACATGAAAGCCGCCTTCCGGGCCAAGCTCTCGGGGCGCGCTATGCCGGCCCGCGTGGTTTCGAATGAGTGACAGCCGCACGACCAGTTTGATGGTCGGTATTGGCTTGCTGTTCAGCTTGGCTGCATGGGTAGGGACTGGCGCTTCCGTAAAGGCAGCTGAGGAGGCGCGCGGGCTGGTGCGCTCCTTGGGAGAAGCCACGATCTCCAGTGAAATATCGGCCCGCATTTTGGCCATGCCGTTTCGTGAGGGCGAGGTTTTCAAATCGGGGGACGTGCTTGTGTCCTTCGATTGCGAGGCCATGAATGCCAATCTCTCCGGCGCCAAAGCGGAATTGCGCGCGGCCGATGTGGCACTTGAAACCGCACGGGAAATGGCGCGCATGCGGGCCGCAGGTCAGCGAGATGTTGAGACGGCAGAAGCGCGGCGTGACCGGGCTGCCGCCGACATGGATGCTACAGCGGTGCGTGTGAAGGGTTGTGAGGTCCGTGCGCCTTTCTCAGGAGCGGTTGTTGATCGCAATGCCAATCCTCATGAGGTGATTGCCCCCTCGACACCGCTGCTACGCATTGTCGATCGCGAACGTTTGGAGATCGAATTGCTGGTTTCCTCTTCCGCTTTACCGTCTTTGCAACCGGGAACACCTTTTGTATTTCGCGTTGACGAAACGGGGCAAAGCTATCAGGCGCGCATTGTGCGCTTGGGCGCGGCGGTAGAGCCGGCAAGTCAAACCGTGAAAGTTTTTGGGACATTTGACGGGCTCTATGCCGGGGTGTTGCAGGGCATGAGTGGCACGGCCGTTTTGCCAGTCTCAAAGAGGCAGCCATGAACATCAATGCCGAGGTGCAGACGCCGCGTGCTGCGCCCGGTGCGGCAGAGGTTTTGCTCACCATTGAAGCGGCCGCACGTGATGCGAGTGATCTTGTTGAATTATCGCATGTGATCGCCAATGAAACGCGCAAGCTTGTGCGCTGCGGACAAGTTGTGGTTTTTCGCTGGCCGAAAAATAAGGCCACGCTCTTGGCTGTTTCGAGCCTGTCATCAGTGGAGCGCACCTCACCCCTCGTGCAGGATCTTGAAGCGGCCATGAATCGCGCTTGGCCCGGAACGGCGCAACCCTCACTCCTCACCCTTGATGATTTGCGCGCAGGTGATAGCAACCGTCTTGTTGATATGGCTCATGGTCTTTTTGCCCTCTGTGCTTTGCGCACGCGTGATGGCAAACCTGTGGGTGGTATGTTGCTTGGCCGTAACGAGGCATGGTCAGAGCGTGAATTAAAATTGTTGCAGCATTTGTCGGGCGCCTATGCCCATGCTTGGGCGGCATTAGAGCGTCCGGCGCGCATTCCATTGGCAATGCGTCATCGCAAGTTTTTATGGCCGGGCCTTTGGGCTGTGACATTTCTTTTGGCAATTATGCCAGTTCCGCTCACTGCTTTGGCCCCTTGTGAAATCGTGCCGCTTGATCCTGAAACCGTGACAGCGCCGATCGAGGGCATCATCCAGACCATTCAAGTGGAACCCAATCAGAAGATCGAGGCGGGGCAGGGGTTGATTGCCTTTGTCGACACAACGATCCGTGGTCGACTTGAAGTTGCGGAGCGGGCTGTTGAAGTGGCCGCTGCCAAAGAGAGGCGTTTGCAACAAGCCGCCTTTGATGATCGCAATGCGCGCCGGGATTTGTCGATTGTGGCGGCCGAATTGCGTCTGGCTATTGCTGAGCGTGATGCTGCAGTTGATCAATTATCACGCACGCGCGTGATGGCGGGGCGATCAGGCGTGGCAGTCTTTGCAAGCCGCAAGGAATGGGAAGGACGGCCTGTGGCAATGGGTGAGCGGGTCATGCAGATCGCCTCACCCGATCACGTGCAGGTGCGCATCGACATGCCGGTCAAAGATGCGCCTGTCGTGCGTGATCAGGCCAGGGTGCGGGTTTATCTTGATTCAGATCCGCTCAATCCGCTGGATGCGCGCTTGGAGCGCGCGACCTATCATGCCACGCCGATTGCCGGGGGCGGGTTGGCATTCGTTCTCTATGCGCATCTGGGAGAAAGCACACCGCCGCGTCTTGGCTATCGCGGGACGGCTCAGGTGTTTGGCGATGATGTGCCGCTCATTTATTACATTCTGCGCCGACCACTCACGGCGCTGCGCCAGATGGTGGGCCTGTGATTGGGACTGACGATCTTTTGCCCCCCATGCGACAGGATTTACGCATCCTGCCTGCAGGGCGGTTGGCATCAGGTGCGCCGGGTTGGGTGATTTTCGATCCTGTCTCGCATCGATATTTTCAGATCGGGCAAGGCATGGTGGAATTGCTTGGCGATTGGTCTGTCGGATCGTTTGATGGTTTGATCGAACGTATTCACAGCCGTTTTGGTCGCTTGGTATCGCGCGATGAGATCGTGGCTTTGCGTCAATTTCTGGGCGCACATGAATTGCTGGAAACGCAAGATACATCCAGCTTGATTGACCGTCAGCGTGCGCGCAAAAAGCACTGGCTCTATCAGCTTATTCACAATTACCTTTTCTTCCGCATACCTTTGGTGCGCCCGCAAGCCTTTCTGGATCGCACACGTGTTGTGGGCGAGATTTTATTTTCAAAATTCACCCTTGGTCTTTTTTGCCTGTTGGGTTTCGTTGGAATTTTATTGGCCGCGCGGCAATGGGATTCATTTGTTGCCACAGGTCTTGGTCTGCTTGATTGGGAAGGCGCCTTTATTCTTGCAGCCTGCGTTCCCTTCGTGAAGACGGCACATGAATTGGGCCATGCCTATATGGCAACACGCTATCATGTGCGTGTGCCAACCATGGGAATAGCTTTCATGGTCTTGGCGCCCTTCCTCTATTCAGATGTGACGGATGCTTGGCGATTGTCCTCGCGTTGGCAAAGACTGGCGATTGATTGTGCTGGATTGCTGGTTGAATTGATGATCGCCGCTGCAGCGCTTTTTTTATGGGTTTTCCTGCCACCGGGCGCCTTGCGCACGGCCGTTTTTGCTTTGGCGACGACGAGCCTCTTGCTTGGTTTTGTGCTCAATCTCAATCCCTTCATGCGCTTTGATGGCTATCACATTCTCGCTGATTTTTTAGGAATTCCCAATTTGCAGACGCGGTCCATGGTGATCGGACGTTGGGTCTTGCGTGAATTCTTGTTCGGTTTGGGCGCGCCAATGCCAGAACAAATGAGCCGCAAACGCTTTATTGCTATGGCGCTCTATGCCTATGCCATCTGGATCTATCGTTTCTTTTTGTTCCTTGGCATTGCGGTGCTTGTGTATCATTTTGCCTTTAAAGCACTGGGCATCATTTTATTTCTGATTGAAATCATCTGGTTTATTTTAATGCCCATTGCTCAAGAATGTCAGCGGTGGTGGAAAGGCCGTGATTATGTCGCGCGGTCGCGTCGCGCGACTGTGACCTTTTCTGTGGTCGGTCTCTCTTTGCTCGCTTTCATCATTCCGCTGCCGACATCCTTGTTGGTTCCAGCTGTCGCAACTGCACGTGTTGATGCGCCCATCTTTGTGCGCGCTCCGGGCAAACTCGTGTCATTGAGCGTGCGCGAAGGCCAAGCGGTCAAAGCCGGCGATGAGCTCGCCCGTGTCGATGCACCAGACCTGAACGCGCAATTACGCCAAGCCGAACTGCAGCTCGATGTGAAGCGCATACGTCTGGCGCGCGCGGCATCCAATGCCGTGGAGCGCGGGGAATTGCGGGTGCTCGAAAATGAAGTGTCTTCGGCATCGCGTCGGCTTGAGGTTTTGCGCCGTCAGCAAGAAGATCTGATCTTGCGCTCGCCTCATGATGGCGTCATCAGGGACCTCAACCCCGATCTACAGGTCGGCCAGTGGATGAGCCCCAAGGTGCCACTCTTTCGGGTTTTGAACCCAGCCGAGATTGAAATCAGGGGTTATGCGGAAGAACCGGATCTGCGACGCTTGCGGACAGGGGCTCAGGGGCGTTTTTTGCCCGATGATGTGACCA
>Ga0214921_10002116_pt1 | contig 32751 bp, 25 predicted proteins | sample LL1505_MetaG_FD_177992 | JGI IMG/M metagenome (GOLD analysis project Ga0214921, IMG submission 177992) | Freshwater microbial communities from Lake Lanier, Atlanta, Georgia, United States - LL-1505 | ecosystem: Environmental > Aquatic > Freshwater > Lake | place: USA: Georgia | collected... | reverse complement strand
AGAGCGCAATCTTCACAACAATCCTTCCGGACTCTCACGCGCTGCTGATTTCATCGAGGAGTTTTTTTCACGGTCTGGATTCAGCGTTTCCCGGCAAACATTTCAAGTCGATCGCTTTGATTGCCACAACCTCGAAGCCGTGCCTCGCGACTTTTGCGGACTGCAGGAACCCCACTGGATTCTCGGTGCGCACTATGACTCGGCTCCGGGCACATTCGGTGCAGATGACAACATATCAGCAGTAGCCATCCTTTTGGAAACAGCTCGCCTCCTCATGCAGTCCGACCATCCGCCTCGTAACATCCGCTTCGTGGCCTATACAAACGAAGAGCCTCCCCATTTCATGAACGAGTCCATGGGAAGTCGCGTCCATGCCACATCCTGCCGAAAAAACGGCGACAACCTCCAAGGCATGATCTGCCTCGAAAGCCTCGGGTATTATTCAAACGAGCCTGGTTCGCAGGAGTTGCCCATTTACGGTGTTCCCGGTGAGACACTCACATTCGCACGCTCACGTGGCATCGATCCAACGATCGGAAACTACATCGCCATCGTGGGCGATGAGCATTCGACCCCACTGCTTGCCCGCTTTGATGCCGCGTTCTCCAGAGACCCTGTGCCCACTCTCCCCCTCGTCATGCCCGAAATGCGCCTCTCCGACCACCTCTGTTATTGGGATGAGGGCTTCCCCGCCTTAATGCTCACCGATACCGCGATGTTTCGGAATCCCAACTACCACCAACCTACCGATACCGTGGAGACGCTCGATTTCAAGGCCATGGCATCGATCACAGAGAACTTGGTGTCTGCCTTGGCCCGATTTGCAGGAATTTTCCCCTCGTCTTGATTTTTCAGGCTGCTAAGTTCTGTTCTATGCGTGCGATAGTTATCAGATTGTCTGACCTCACTTTTCTTTCCTCGGAAGATCTCTCGGGGGCTTGCTCTGAGGCCGAGCTGGGAGAAAAAATCATCAAGCAATTTACGTTTCTAACTGGAGACCTTCGCGTCACGATCACCGATGGCACAGCCCGTATCGAATATCGTCAACCGAACACAGAAAAAATGAGCGAGGCTCAACATAAGCCTCTCGGAAGGCTAGGAGCGTCGATTTCCAGCAGGCACCCCATCTCTTCACACAGGCAAGGTCGAGACGGGTCAATGCTCTAGGACTTGTATGAAAAATCCATACACTCTCTAATTGCCCTCTCCGTGCCCTCTACAATCTTATGAGTAAAAGGATCAAACTATTCTCGGAAGAGCAGTCCACCATGGTCTCCACATGGACAACCGAGATCATTTGTAAATCCGCAAGAGGAGGAGCTTGCACGCTGGAGACGAATGTCATCGCCCCGGATCTGGACGAGGAGCAGGACGACTACTTCGAATTCTGTTCTGACGCACTTAAAACCAAAGAGGATTTTTTATCCGCATGGCAAGAGTGCTGCGATCTGATGTCGATCGATGCGGAGATCGACGATAAAGTCATCTCCAAGCTCGAAACCATCTGCCCCTTAGTGGCAAATGAGCTCCGAGCCGACTCACTATGAACTCGGCGATTCGTCGGGTTTACTGCAAAGCCCGCCCGAATTGTAAACTTTTTTATCGCCTTTCTGGTTAAATTGGAAATTTGTGTGAACAAACAAGATTCGCTAAAAATATGAGCACCCCAACAGCAACATCGGCACCAGAGGGCGGAGAGCCCAATAAACCAAAAAAGGAATGGACTCTGTTAAAGGCAATAGAGTTTGTCTTGGCTAAACCTGAGGACATCAAAAAGGAGACAGATGCTATAGTGAGAAAATACCGGAAACGGTATCAGACCGACCGCGATGAGGAGGACATCAAGGAGATGGTAGCCAACAAGGTCATCAAGAACTACAGCTACATGGCTGCCTTCACTGGAGGCACAACCGCTCTTGCAGGAGTTGTCCCCGGAATCGGAACGGTTGCCGCTGTTGCGGGCGGAGCAACGGCTGATATCGCCCTATGCATGAAATTCCAGGTCGAAATGGTCATGTCCCTCGCTCACATCTATGATCATGATATCCTTTCCGAAGAGGAGAGACGACTATGTTTCATAATCGCTGGGCTTGGAGCAATCAACCAAGCCACGCAGAAGGGAGCAAAGGAAGTTGGATCAAAGGCTTTTACCAAGATGGTTCAGCAATATCTAAAGGGCTCAACCTTGGTTGCGGTCAAAGAAATATTTAAGAGAGTCGGAATTACATTTACTCGGAAGGGCTTGGAAAAAGCCATCCCATTTGGGGTGGGTGTTATTATCGGATTCTCTGTCAATAAGACTTTGACTTGGTTTGTTGGCGTTAGAGCCCGAGACTATTTTCAAGTCAATTAATAAATGCTAGTAAGCAAACATTTCGCTTTCATAATTGCATATAAGTAACTTCCAATGATTTTGTTAATCTCTCTTCTTGGATATTAGCCGAGAGATTAAATGGCGAGTTATCAAAGCGCTGGAAGATATCCAGCCCACGGTCGAGGGTGATTTTCCAACCCGTTTCCGTTGTGATGCTTCTCGCATGGAAGGTTTGCGTGCCGTCGTATTCAAATGTCACCACCACTCTGGAGCCTGTGCAGGAGTCTTGAATTTTTTGAAGTGCCTCTTCTTGTTCAACGCATTTTTCCGGGTCAGTTTTTGTTACGAGATGGATTGCCGTCTCCTCACCTTCGGGGGTCAACTGATGAACGAGTTCGACAAACTCCATAAAGTTCCGGATTTGCCAGAAGGCGCGAATGTAGGGATCTGAGAGGGTGATTTTTGTGGCTCCGCGAAGGTGATCCGCAAATAGCCTTCGATAGCTCCACCCTTTGCTATTTTCGGGGATCACCAAGTGCCCTGGGTGAGCGCATGGGGGGCGTCTGGAAGAGTCTGGAGTCTTCTGATCGCCATCAGTGGAGGGATCGGTGGTTGCCGAATCTGGTGTGGTATCCGATGCGACACTCCCACCGCGAGCAAGCGAGGGATATTGAATTTCCTCGGGAGTAAGAATTTTACGCTCCTCACCAGTATCCTTCACAAAGTAGCTGAACTCGACGGGAACAAAGGTTTCATCGATTTTGAGGATTTGTTCTTTGACCCGTCGGCGGCACTCCAGAGAGAAGCCGAGCAGTTCCTCCACCTCCGACTTTTCGTATTTTCCATGCGGAAACAGAATTTTTACGAGACCCGAGAATGTCTTATGGACGCCATCACGATCGCGAGTGGTGATCTCGGAGTTGATTTCAAAAAACGGCTGGTATGCGGTAGAAAGATCCTGCCCGCGAAGGTGTTGCAGTGCCGGAGCCGAGCCCCTGTCGGGGCACGGCACTAGGTGGGAGGGATCCCTGTGCAATGAATACAAACTGCATAACCTCCAAAATGAAATGGTCCCTCTCTCTGGAGCGCGACCCAAACTCAAGCAACCTCCTCGCCGTCGTCACGGCCTGGGAGCCCAAAACACGAAAAGTCACACGGCCTCCGCAAAACAAGCCAACGCATCTTGCGAAGCTCTACCTCGAGCGACCAAATAATCCGGAGGCCTTCGCAGAGGCTGTCTTCGGCGAGATTCGTAAGCGCACCAGCAAGAGCCGGGGACTACTGCGCCAGAGGATCGACGAGGTCGAGTCGCTCGCAAACTGCCTCTTTGACCATTACCTGGGCGGCAACTCGAAACTGCGCCTCGCCCTGACAGGCAAAAACTGCTCGGCGATCGGTCAGCAGATCGAGCGCACAATCAACGCGGTTGTTGCAATCGCCCGCAAACGCACTCTCAAGACCCTCAAGGATCGCCTCGTATTCACGGCCAACCTGCCCGATGTGCTCGTTCAGCACCCTCGTGAAATCTCGCTCGCCGACATACCTGTTGACTTGAAAATTGATATGGCCCGCAAAGCCGTAGCTGAAAGTCGGGAGGATATCGGCCACAAGACGGCCGATATCCTCTGTGACATCCTCGAGCGCTCCTGCCCCGTCTCGGAGATCGCCCGCGAACTCGGCGTGACCCGACAGGCCATCCACATGCGCCTGGCCCCAGCCATCAAAAAAGTCCGCGCCCGAATGGAGCGTATCGAATTACCGCACCTCGAACAGTTGTAGGGACAACGAGCGTGTCCCTGCCTATGGGTGGCAGGGGAAACGGCTCCCGGTAACGGGAGCCGTTTTGGTTTCGCTTCTAGCGAATATTGTATGGATAGAGCACCGCCGCCCACCCACTAGGCAAAGGCACGCTGGAGTGGGATCACTCTGCTGGCTGCCTATGGCAAGCTTGGCTACTCCCGATAGAAGATTAAAAAACCTGCCACTCAAGAAATAAAATATTTTTATAATTTTATTTCACTCTATTATAATTAGTTGTGAATTTAATTGTGAATTTACTTGAGATTTCACCCCTTGACTTTTAGGACTTCTGCGGGACACTTATCCCGTATTTGTTTTCATAAACCGAAAACAAAACTACACAAACACATGAATAATGAAACAATAAACAACGAAAAAAAGGAATGCTTGAAACGCATTCTTATCGGCATCGAAGGATGCAGTCGGCGATCAAGAGTGATTGATCGGGCGGAGCGAAGCTTAACGAGTCCTCTCGCGGGACGAGTCACATGGTGGGGATTGGACCGAGTGGCCCGCAGGGTATGCCGTGCGGGAATTCCCAGAAACGTTTCGAAAACTGACCGCGCAAGATTATTGCAGTGGAATAGCTAAAACAGCATAAAAAAAATTATATGAGCAAATTAATAAAATTTAGAAGCCCGGGAAACAAATCTGTAATTGCGGAAAACGCCGAAGAAGCCGCGTTGATTTACGCCAACCGCGTAGCCCGTCGTGAATATGGCAAACTCGGTCGCGTCGCATGTTTTTATGCGACGGGATGGGCGTTTGACGGATCGCATGTCGAATATAATGCATTTATAGGAAAACCATCCGAATCCGGTGGCATCGGTGGAAGAAACATTCTAGTCCGTTCAGATATGGATAGAAAAGAAGTCAAACTGCTTTAAGCGCAGAGATAAGCGGATCCGCCCCCGGCTTTTGCCGGGGGCGATATCCTTGTTCGGAACCCAGTAAGATTGGTGAGCTAAGGATCGGAAGAGAAACGACCGGATGCACGAAGCTCCGGATATGGAACAGAAAACCGAGAAATCCGAGCAAGCCAATTTATTATAAATATGAGCAATCCCAAAGTGTATAACATCGTCGGCAACCTCGTCACCGATGTTAAAATCAACCTTAACAAGCACAACAACTTCTACGCCTTCGCCCGGATTTCGGGAACCAAGGGCGAGACCACCGTCGTTACTCACGCAAAAAAGGCGATTGCTGCCCTCTCGCAGCGCAGGCTCGGCCAGAGTGTCTCACTCTACGGGGCCTTCCGTGCCTCGGGACACGGTTCGCTCTTTAGTGTCCGGGGCGTGCGTGCCATCAAAACCGAACCTGCTGTTGCTTAATTTATAGTCAGCGAGTTCCGCAACCCCCGCCGAAAGGCGGGGGTTTTCTTTTTTCAATGTTTTTTTCTAGAAAATTTTTATAAAAAAATTTATAATTCTCTAATATAACACATTAATACTATTAAAATAGCAAAATAACTTGAAAAAATAAAAAAATCCACATGAAAGTGGATGAATACTAAAAAAATAAAACATAACTCGTTGTTCCGGTTATTTTGCCGGGTCAACTGATAGACCAAATCCCCGAGCGCTTCTCCACCTCACAAGCCTGAATACTACCAATTTCTCCATTTATTTGGTCGGCCCAATGGTGCTCGCAACTGTCATACTCGTCAGGATTGTTCTCTCGCCCGCAAATCGGGCAATCCTCTAAAGCTCCAAGCTCGGGATACTCCTCCTCATCGTTGCCTTCACCCATAGATGCCTGCAGTTAATATCATTGCTTTTTTATCGTTGGTTCAACTCAATCTCAGTTATAGTTCGGTTTCTGATCAACCCCTCGAAATGATCCGAAAGACTGTTGACTGTATCGGTATCACGCAGGATAACACCTAGTTCCATATTCCTGTTGAAGGCGTCATCGGTAAGGTTTGCGCTACCGATCAGTGCGGAATCGTCTACTACCGCGCATTTCGCGTGAAGTTTTCCCGGTTTGCCTGCTTGGTTCTTTTCGCGTTTTTCTATCGGCCAGCAGCAAACGCGTAACTTATCCTTGGGCAGGGAAGCGAAAGCATCGATTGCATCCTTAGAAAGCTGGCCTCCGGAAGTTTCCTCGAACTCCAGAACGAGCGTCACCTCCACTCCACGCTGGAGAGCATCTTCAAGGTGAGCACAAAGATACTTGATCCGGCTTGCTGCAAAGGTAACGAGCAGTATTTTGCGTTGGGAGTTGGCGATAAGGTCGTAGAGGACTTGATCGATCCTACGCACAGGAAAGCTGCCATTGACTGGGCCACTCCAAATGATTTCGGGCTCGTGGATTTCCTTGATCAATACGAAGTCCATTGCAGACATCGCAGCTGCCACTTCACTGCTTGAGACCTCTGGGCATTTCTTTAATGCTTCGGAAAAAATCCAAGCTGCATCGCGATTGCCGATTTGGTCTGTCGTTTCATGCACCCGGGATAATTCCGAGCCTGAAGTTGCAAGCAAACCCTTGAGTTGTTCCCAAGAGTTTTTTGAAACCATCTTCCGCATTCTTGCCAGGGCCGTGAGCAGTTCAGGGGGCAACATCGCTTAGTATCCGATGAAAAATTCTAAAGCCTTTTCTGCAAAGGTTTGCACGAGAACAGTTCGGTCCAAAAAGCGGTTGCCTTTCTCACAGGAGGTCTCCGGAGCGAAAAGGCACGCATGACAACACGCGCCGTGAACTCCTCTCCCATCATTGGTCGGCGAATGTTCCGAGCAAAGCGGGTCGGAACCACAGATTCGGAGTGTTTCAAAAGCAGCCTGGAGTTGTCTGCCCATCGTGATCGAGTTTCCTAAATCGACCAAACCACCCAAGGTTCCTTCGCTGTCGGATGCCGCGGTATAAATCAAAACACCCGCCATGGGGCCCTGATCCTGTCCGACGGACCGGCAATACAAACGCTCCCGAACACTTGCGGCTGTATATCCGCACTCAAGGCCAATCTGTCGCATCAGTGCATGGGAAAGACTGTGCATAAGCACAAACCGAATGCCCGGAAATCCTGCCTCTGGAGGATTCTGGTTCCGCATTTTCCGCCATGTGACATGGGAGGTGTAATATTCCTTTTCCAAATCCTTCACATCCTGTCGTTGCTCCCAACTTTGAAGAGCCGCTTCCTTGAGTCGAATGAGTATTCCCTCTCCACGAACCTCTGAGGCTGGAAGCCATGTGGGGCTTTGACGACAAAGTGGAGTTTGCCGGTCATCCTCTGCTTGAGATGCATCAGCAAAATCCCCTTTCGATTCGATGCGGTTGAAAGCAAGTAGCGCCCTGACCTCTCTTAACCTCTCAAGCAAAATGGTTTCCTCAAAAAGCGTCTCAAAACCCAACGGCGGCGGGACTCTTTTTATTTTGAAATCCTTTGTTGGTGTTTCAGGGACCGGACCAGTTAGGATTTGCCACTCGGCAATCTTCAAATCTGTTTCCACTGTCTTGTTCTCTGGATCGGCTGCCTTTCGGGCTTGGATACCCTCCCAGATAGATTCCGCGGTAAAGTCCGCAAAGGCAGGCATCCGTGAAGGAGCCGTATTGTATCGCACGACTTCCAAGCTCGGCATGTCCTTCAAATCCTTCCAATGTTCATCAATAATCAGATTTAGTTTGTCCGCGTTGGACGGTGGCAACGACAGCGCTGACATCACCAAGGGAAACCAGCTATTAGATGCCCCAAGCAGAATCGTCTTTGCTTGTTCTTTGCACTCCACAGTTTCCCATTTGCGAAGGTGTGGATGGTGGCCGCTGCAACCTATGGAGAATCTCTCCGAATCAAACGCATCCCCCATTCGGCGCTCATCCTGGCATGACAAACATTTAACAATAATGTCCGAAGCCTCCTGCTAGAAAATCAAGGCCACCTCGATACGGTTGCCAAAACTCTCGAATCCCTGCTGCGCGAAGCCAGTCCGGGTGATGCCCGCAGCAATCCCGTATTCCAGAGCGCAGAGCAACTCCTCGCCTCCATCCAAAAGGAAATCCGAGAACGCGGCGGCCCCACGAATCCCGAGCTCCTCCAGGAAAAACATCCCGCTGCCATGTGGCATCTCCTCGATGCCCTGAAGCGCTTCGACTCCCTCGATCCACGGCATGTCATGGAGATCACCTTCGAGATCGCCCGTCTTGGGGAAAGCGGACTCGACTACGCAAACCCCGAGAAAAAATACACCCTCTCAGCCTACCCAGGCGAATCCTTCTCCGGCCTCCAGCTCATGTGCCTCATGTATGCCGGATTCAAACGCATCGCACCTGATCAGGATACCGGCATGGATTTGAACGAGCCTTGGATTACAGCTTTGGAGTTGTTTAATAGTAGAAAGTGATCCTAAAATTCTAATGTCACCGTGGCATTCGCTAACCACATTTTTTCCCTAAAAATAGTATGAAGATTCCGGCAGATTCCTTTATTGATCCGCGCAAAATCTCCCGCTCCCTGCTTCGAGCGACAAATCGGAGCTTTTGGCTGATGCGGGATATGAACTAGCCGAGAGTCAACGACTACTGCTACGCGCCCGCACACACCGGCAAATTGATCGCGAAAACCACCCTCAAACTTGACGAAGTTCTTCAATTAATGATCTCCCTCGCGATAGATCTGCCGCCCTAAGTTCAACAATGCGCCATGGGGGTGATCCCGAACGTAAGCGGTCACGTATGAATCTATCTCTCCTGAGGCGTTGGCCTGCATGGAAGGCGACTCCATCGATGTAGATGGCAAGTCGACGCTCTGGCACGGCAAAATCAGCAATGGAAATCGGACGTTCACCATCAGAAGGAGCAACTGGAAGTTGTCGTTCCGGTTGAAAGCCATGGGCTTCGAAGAGACGAAGGAACCGCAGTTCCAATGGGGAGCCAACACCTGCTGCATAGGCTTCCAACCACGGCCTTGGATCGTCGGCATCTCCGAGCTGAAGTGCTAGCGGTTGCGGTGCTGTGGCGGCGAGTCCTTCCAGGTCGGCCATGATGAGCGGCCAATGCAACTTATCGTGATGGCGTTGGTTTTGATAAGATTTAAGGCATCGATAGCAGGCCGTTTCACAGTTCTCGTGATCGAGATGCTGGATGGCGCGGGCCGCAACAAGATGAAACTCACGGGCGATGCGCGGGATGTATCCGCTTCCGCCAATGCTCGGGTCCACGAATGTCAATGACATCCTCTGAAAAGAACCGGCGTCGCCTGTCTCCTGCCAGGGCCCTTCCGGCTCGAACTCGATCTCCGATCCGTCCATTACGAAATGTTGTCGGATGCCGGTCCGAAGGGCGGCTCCGAGCGAGTGGGACCATTCTTCGAGCGCCTCGGGCTGCATGCTCTCGGGAAGAACAACGATCAACCGCAAGACTTCTGCTTGAAGCGCTGTCACGATGGCACATGGGGTTGGAGGCTCTCCAGCTCGGGGGCACTGCGGTGAATGTCCGTGCGGGTCCTGGCCTGCCCGCGCGTTCCGCGGTTGGCGGCGTCCTCGTCCCGGCCTTTCGTCATCGGGGATGGTTAAGATTCGCCCGCAGGAGGGACACAGGTTGAATCCTTTGGCATCATTGTGAAGCAAACCCCCACGACGTCGTTCCGCTTCCGTCGGTTCGATCCCCTCATTAAGCCAGCGGACTTCCTCATTCCTTGTCAGTCGTAATTCCCATCCGGGACCGACATGCCAACGTTCAAAAGTGTCTCCATTCCATTGCGGGAAAAATTCGACCAGGTTGCGTGCTGCAATTCGATCTTCTTCGTCGAGGATCGGCGCTTCGTTGCGGAACGCGAGGAATCCACCAAATTCAAATGCGGGAAGGGCCTGTCCGGGCTCGCTGCTGCTGCATCGTGGACACGCCGGGTGTTCTTGCGAAAAATGAAGACCGCATTGACCACAGACCCGATAACTCCACGGGACGTCGACGCGAGGATTCCACGGCGAACTCATGTCCAGGCCCGCCACCTTCCATCGCTTGGCACGGGCATAGACCGGAGCTTCCGGCATGAATTGGTAAATGCCGAATCGTCGGGCAACGGTAACCGGGGTCTCTTCACTTGGATCACCAACCAAGCGCAAGCTCGCCGGTTCAGTGGGGAACTCGTAGCCCGGGAGAACACCGAATTCTGCGAATCGCCGCAGTGGATACCCAGCGGAGGAATCGCTGGCATCCCTGCCGCCATCTCGGTTGGTGGTTGGGATGCCGAGCAGTCGTGCTACGAGATCGGCCGCTCGGTTGCCCTGCTGCCTGCCGACCACGTTCGCAGCAAATGCCTCCAAGGGTTGTCGCAGGTCCAAGACTTGTCGGGCGGTCGCATCGATCACGCGCTGAATTTGTGCAGGTAGCTGTTCGAGATGCAGACGTAGCAAATCGTCGTTCAATCCGCATGCTGCGAGAATTTCCGTCCCCCACGCATCGCGGGCCAAACTGAGCGCATATCCGACCTGAGACTGCACGGCAGCAATTAGCTCCTGCACGCGCTCTGTATTGATCTGTCCCTCGGGAGTCACATACTCAACCATGCGACCGGCGAGGCCGGGCTCTGCCGCGCCGAAGGCAATTGCGCAAAGGTGACGCAGAATCACATCGCGATTTCCCAGTGAAATGGCGGGAGCCGGAATCTCCCCGGAAATCATTTCTTCCGGGTGATCGTAGAAATACTGATCGTGCGGAGTGCTGCGAGCATACCCCAGGACAAGGCCGACTCGGGTGCGCCGACCAGCACGACCTCCGCGTTGCGCATAGTTGTCAGGGCGCGGCGGAACGTTTCGCAGGATGACGGCATCGAGTCCACCAACGTCGATCCCCATCTCCATTGTTGGGGAGCAAGCCAGAACGTTCAACGACGCTTCGCTCGCCGGAGCCTTGAATCGATTCTCTAACTCGACACGCCGCTCGGTTGTAATTTGCGCAGTGTGTTCCTGAGCATCCAGGGGCAGGTCAATTCCTTCCAGTAGTCGGCGCACGGTTCGATGCCCATGCACATCGGTATCCATCCAAGCTACCGCAGAACCGTGACAACGCGGGCATGGGGCTTCCAGCGTTGCTCCAGAAAGAGGCCATGAACAGATGCCGCACTTGAAACGCTCCTCGGCGGTTGGCGTCCAGATACGCACCCGCTCCGCGTTGAGTTGGGTCACTTGAGTCTGATCTCGCAGACCATAGACAGTTGAGACAACCAGCAACCCAGCCCGGTCGAGAAAATCCAAGATGGCCTGACCGTCTTCCACGGTAGGCGCAATCCCACCCATTCGTTGAAGCAGGCGTTCTGTGAGCAACTGAAAGTTCGGTCCTCGTCCACCACGACCAGCCCGACGCCAGAAATTCCGCACGGTCACGCCGTGAGGAGCGCCCGCGTTGTCGGCGACGGCCAGAGGATGCCCTGCCGCCACCGGAAGCCCTTTCGGCTGGGCAACCTTTCGCTCCCAGTCCGCTGTTCCAATGTAGTCGGGGCATCTGGGGTTCTTGGGATGATACCGCATCATCTCCCGTGACAACATACTGCGGACCCGGATTTCATCGAGAATGCATCGACAAAGGTGGATCAGATTTTCCGGTGAGATGCCAAGGCGAGCCGCAACTTCACCGCCGCGTTCCATGACCTCTTCGGCGAGTGCCTCGTATCGCACCGCCATAAATCCCAGGTTGATGAGAGTTCCTCGGAAAAAGGGAGTGACTGAAATTTCATCAAGGAGAGGAGCTTCTTCCCATGAGCGGATGCGATGGCGTTCCTCCTCGGAGAGACGACGATCTGGGTCGCTGGGAGCGTGAGGATTGTCGCGAGCGCTTACACCGGCTGCACCCAGCAACTCAACAACGCGTTGGACTGGCAGTTCTCCATTCTCCCGGATGATTTGGGTGAGTCGCCGTCTCATGCGGTCGAAACGACTGGCGAAGATAATGAACCGCGCCTGATGTGCCGCATCCTGTCGGCTATCGCTAAAAATCAAGAGCCGTTCTTTTCCGTCATGACCGGGACGATCTTCGTTGGCCTCATGGAGGGTTTCCACCAAGCCTTCTCCAAGAACTTTCACCGCTGCGGATGTTCCGAGAGCCACCGGAGTGATGACGTTGCGGGTGCCTGCAGTGCCGCCGCAGCAAAGGCAACGGGTTCTTCCGCTCACCAATCGGACCTGAGTGGGGTAGGTGGCAGGATCGCCGCTAAAAACCATTGTGGAGGGATCAAACGAACCGGTATGCACAGGTTCACCTCGCACTTGATCGACTCGAACGGCGCGACCTCGCCTAGGTCGGGGCTGTTCCTGCCCCTCGGCATCGGGTTCGTCTGGTTCGACTTCGTCATCTCCCGGAACCGCCTCTTCATGGCGCGAGGGATCGTAAAGCATCCACTCCCTTCCTTGTGCGTCCTCATCATAAGGGCGCATTTGGCCGGAATCCGGTTCACCGGAGAGCCGCAAATAGTCCGCACCACAACTGCGGCATAAAAACATGGGCGCGGTTCGCCGTGAGCACTCACAGATAGGCTCGCCCATCGGATAAATCCGCCCGCAAGCCGGGTCCACACAACGCACAAATTTCCAGCCTCCACGGATCATTCGATGGGCACGAAGCCGAAGCGTGCCTGGGCTGTCGTCTTCCAGAGCGGCACCCGCCACCAGAATGGCTTCTATTTCGGCGCGGATTTCGTCAGGAGAGCTGGCATTGCGTTCCAGGACTTCATTCCTCACGTGATCGGCGATGGAATTCACGGACATCGGGGAACGCACGAGCCAATGGTTCATCAGCCAGAGCAGGCGGCAGGAACGGGCGGCGCGAGAAAGGTCGCCATTCGGTTCCACCCCGGCAGAAGCACAAAGAGCAGCTTCGACCGATGCAGGGTTTTCAATATCTACCTCAGGAATATGGGGCGCAGAGGAAGAAAAGGATGCGGTCGCAGGGATATGGATATCTTCCAAGACCTCTCCGAAAACTCGAATCTCAGCGGGATTGCTGCCGGTCAACCGGTGTAAGAAGTCTTGCACGGCTTCATCTCGTTGCCGTTGCCTTTCCTGTTCGCTAAGGCCCGGATCGTTGACGGATTTGATCGTGGCCGATGTGGCTACGGGGAGCAATCGGGGAAACCGCAGCCGTGCTGCCTCACCCGTCACATCCGCATTCCAGTCCTGTCGGGCTCGTCCAAGGTGTGCCTGCAAACGCCGCATTAAGAGGGCGATATTGCTCCCGAGAATTCCCCGGTAGGTATGCACCTCGTCGAGCACGACAAACCGGCAGCGATGATTGGCAAAAATCGAATCCCGATCTGCCGGGCGCACCAGCAGATATTCGAGCATCATATAGTTAGTGAGCAGGATGCGCGGGGGCGTCGAGCGCATCTGTTCACGCTCGGTTTGCCGGGTGCCACGGTCGTATTTTCGCACATCGACAATTTCCGCGACGCCTGCGGCTTCCAGCAACTCGTTGATGCGCCGCTCCTGGTCGTTCGCCAGGGCGTTCATCGGATAGACGATGATGGCGGTCACGCCGGAATGCTGTGGAAACTGCCGAGCATCCTGGATGGCGTTCTGGATCACGGGCAGGAGGAAGCATTCCGTTTTCCCAGAACCCGTGCCACTGGTGACCACGAGCGGGGATGCGGAGGGACCGAGGAGATGGGAGATGGCCTCTGATTGGTGCAGGTAGGCGGTCTCGCTGCGCGAACGCTCCTGCATGGCACGCGCAAGCGCGGGATCGAGAGGCAGACTGTCCCAGCGACTTCCTGAACGGAAGGGTCGATGGGCTTGGTAAAAAGGTTCCTGCGCTAGAAAGAGCGGACGATCGAGTTCAGCCTCCAGCGCACTGCGCAGCACGGGGTCACGTGCCCGAAATTCGGAGCGTAGGTAATCTCGATATTCCTCGATGACGGCTTCGAGGGTGTTGATTGGATGCAAACTCATGACGTAACTTCCTGGATTTTTTGCCAGAGCATTGCTTGGCGTTGGATGAGAAACTCCTCGTGATTGTCGGCCAAGAGCGGCCCGCTGGGCAGAAGATGGGAGGCAATGAGCGGTTCGAACTTGTCGCCCAATTCGCCTTTGATCTCGACCAGGTATTCCGAAGGGGCTCGTTTGCCGATGCGGATATTGGTCAGCTTATCGATGAGCGTGCGATTAACAATGCAATCGCGCAGGGTGTTGCTCACGTTTTCGAGATGGTCCGCGATGTATCCCTGCGGAAACACATGGTGATCGTCGATCTTCTCCTCTTGGATCAAGTTTACCGTGATTCGCTTACCCGAGTGGAAATCCCGAGCCTCGTTGCGAAGGATTAGCGCGATGCATCCACGGTAGATGGCACGCTGGCGCGGCGTGATCTGTCGCAGTATTTCGGGATCGAATTCGAAATCTGCAATAACCTGTGGTGCCTCACCGCCCGACATCCACTTAGTGACTTCGACAAAATCCCTAGCCGCTTTGCTGTTTTGAGCACTATCGTAAGACTGGGCAAACACCGCGCACCAAAACCACCTCTTGATCTTGTCGCGATTCGCGCCAACCGCTGGGCCCTTGATGCCACTTGTGTTCGCGCAGATCGCAGCTAGAGGAACTGCCAGCGTGACGTAGGGCATCCATTGCGGCAGAACGACCCCGCAGTCATCCCTGAGCATCTGATAACCATCCGCCATCCCCTTGATGACTGCATCCCACCCGTCGCGAATTTGGGCCACTTCCATTTTCAGCACATCCCCACGTTTGCAGGAGGGCGCAGTCTTTGCTGTGAAAAGCGAGATAGCTTGGAGCACGTAATACGGATCAGTCTCGAATTCTTGGATAATCGGATAGTCATCCAGTGCCCGCAGCCACATATCGCGAAGCCGCACCTGTTCAGGCCAGAAACGCGCAGCCAAGAGATCGAAAACCGAGAGCTTTACGCCCGTGCGATTCAGCGTTTCAAAAATCGTGCACACCGCTACCGGACTGGTTTCCTCGGCCAGCGTGACCATCGGGAATTCGTAGTCGAGGACTGGTTGAATAAATTGCGCCTTCACCTCGCGAATCTTCCGCTTCAATTCCTTCCGCTCATCACCTTCTTCGGGGCGGATTTCAAGCATTGCATCCATCCATTCCTCGAACCCCTCGTCTTCGCCAAAGAGTCGACTGAAGGGGAAAATGAAATTCTCGGCCTGCTGTTCCAGTTTGGAGAACCACTTGTTGGCCTGCCGTGTCCGCTCATGCCACACGCAGTCCTCGAGATCCCCGCCTTTGATTAATTCGCCGATCTCGATGAAATAGCGGTGGGAACCGACGCCGTAAAATGCTTGGTAAAGCGAGGTCATCCGCTGCTGGCCGTCGAGAATCAGGTAAGAGGGTTTCTGGCCGTTCAACTCCGGCGCTCCGGCGATCTCCCGTGGAGCGAAGAACGCGTTGTCGGAATTTTTGATACGAAGGAGACTGCCTGCTGGAAAGTTTTGGCAAATGCTTTCGATCAGTTCCTCCGTTGCGCTGGGGTCCCAGACGAAATCACGCTGAAAATCTGGCAGCGCCATTTCACGGGCGTGGACGCTCGCGAGCAGGTATTTGAGCTTCTCGGCGGTAGGGTGAAAAATCTTCTCGGATGTCTGGGTGCTCATGGGAATGGTGTCGATGTCCTTAGTTCAGGGTGTTCGTCTTCTTTGCCTCCGACGCGGGGACTCGACAGTTTGGTTGCCGAATAAGTCAGTTGCTCCGTAGGCGACGGGAGTTTCTTGGACTGTGGCTCCAGCCGGGACCGGCAAGTTGATGACGGGGCGTGGCAGGCTTTCGTTCAAGGGGATGTCCCAGTAAGGATCGTGACGGCGGGCAAAGGCCTCGAGTCCGTCACGCTGGAGTTCGTCAAACGCGGCAAGGCACAGTTGCAGAGCCTCGCGGAAGCTGGAGTGGCTGAAGGTGGAAAGAACATGGACGTATTGTTCGCGGGTCAGCCCGTAGGCTTGGGATACGACTGCGTCGATGGAGGCTCGGACTGCCCAACGAGCAGCGTCACCGGAGAGGACCGGCCATGTGAATTCCGTTACCGCTTCGCGCCATTCGTCACCCAACTGCTCTCGCCAAAGAGGCTCGTAGCCTGCGTGGTTCGCGGTTAGGCGCAGCGCGGCATGCGCAAGGAAAGAGGCAGCGTTTTCGACCGGCGGAATCGGCAGCGCTTCGAGCAGAAATTTGTTCACGGCAGCGCCGACCTTCTGGCGTGCGAGAAAATCCAACGCGAACGAGTTCCAGAGCGCGATGAGTAGAAGGATGCGAGAGCGAGGGCCGTGCAGATCGCGCTCGATGGAAATGCTCTGAGTGCAAACGGAGCCCGGACACAGCAAGGTCGCGACGAGCGTGCGTTCGTTTGTCGAGGACGCAATCAGTCGATATCCGAACCGATAGAATGGCGTCAACCTGGGGAGGTCAGGTCGTTCACCGAAATGGCGGAAGCCAACGACGTAGGACGGAGGCCATGCGAAGCGGTCGTCGTAGTGCCAAATGTTTCTTCCCTCGAATACGACGACGCTCTCGCTGCCGTCCGTCGCGATGGAGGCAGGCGTCGCAGCGGCTAGGTCTGCGGGGAATGGATCGAACCTCCGGGCTTGGCGCGTCTTGTTTAGTTCCTCGCCACAGTTCACGCCGAGCCCTGCTAAAAAATTCTCGCACGACATCTCCGCCGCTTGTGCGCATGTCCGCAGAACTTCGACACTTTGTTGGTCACGCAGCTCCACGAATGACCAGTATTTTCCGCCCGTCAGACGCACGAATTCGCGGTCATATCGCAATGCCGGCTCGGCTCGATTTGCTGAAAACAGCCATTCATCGTCGTGCAGGTAGAACGCGCAATCGAAGGCAACTGTCGGCTCACCGCGGCGAGCTATGATGAGCGCGTATTTGAAGCTGCTATGAATCTCGAAAAGTTTGCGTTTGTTCTCGAACGAGTAGCAGCAGACGAGCGCGTTTTCGTTCAGGTAAAGCAGGCGAACGCCCGTTGCGCCCTCGTTCGCGTGAAACGCCGAAGGCAGAACGACTCCTGTTTGTCCGGCTGTGCGCAGAACCTGAATCGCACGCTCGGAAAAATACCTGTAGAGGTCGGGCTGCGCGCCGCTGCGCTGGCCATCAATCTCAACGTTTTGCCACGCAAAGAGTTGTTCAAGCACTCGCTTCTGGCTCTCAAATTCGCCCCAGTATTTTTGGTATGCAGAGTCGATTTCGGGAGTCGCGCGCAGACGTTCCTCCACTTGGTCGCGTTCTGCTGCGGTCTGTGCTTCGAGGATGCTGAGGTCGTAAGCAGCAAAGAACTCTTTTGTTGCCGGCATGATTTTGTCCCACGGCGGATTGCCGAGGTCGGCATCGAAGCCGCGGCGGTCGTTCACGTCGCCGGTGGGATAGAAGACTTCGGGAAAGCCGAGGTCGTAGGAGAAGGCAGGGATGGAGTCAAGGGAGTTGAGTTGCACGAGCACCTCATCGCGGCTTGAGCACGGCGGGAAGTCGGGCCGACCGAGACCGGTGGCGAGCATAGCGCGAAGGGAAGCGGTGCGATCGTCGAGCGAGTTGGGAAGATCGCCCGTCTCGGCAACAGTGCGGGCGAGCGCAGCGTAGCCGGTGTCGTCGCAGGCTTCGGCACCGAGCATGACGCCACCGCTCCAAGCTGCCGCGAGAAGCCGGAAGGACGCCAGCGCCCGGTCAAGGCGGGATTTCGCAACAGTCTTAGCCTCAAGTTCCGCGACCGTCGAACCCACAGTTGCCTCGAGATCACGCACATGCTGAAGGGCTGATGAGAGAGCTGCGGAGAGCTTTTCCGTGAGGCCGTCTGTAAATAGGTCGGTGAGTGGCTGCTGTGTGCCAGGAAACTTCAACAGGTGCTCAAAAAACGGGCCGGTGAGCGAATCTCCCAAGACGAGCCGGTGATCCAGAAACGTGAGTGGCAACCCCTCGGCGTGGCATTCGATCCACAGCGCGAGTTTTGCGAGTTCGACAGCCAGCGGATTTTTGTCCACGCCGTAAAGGCAATGGACGGCGACCATGCGGCGGCAAAGAGCCACGGCTTTGTGCTGGGAAAACCCACTCTCGACGCCTTCCACGGCGCGGCTGGGGAGATACCGGAGCAATTCATCATCGGGATCTGGCAGCATCTCAATCCGCCGCGTGCAATCGGCTGCGGCAGCTTCTTCTCGCGCAGTTGCATCCGCATTCCCAGCTGTGCGTTCAGTTTCCGCCCGCTGGGTTGCGGCACGCGCAAGATCATCACAGCGGCGGCAGGCCTCGTAGAGGGCATCGCCCAAGAAGCGACATGCCTCGACAAGGAAATGTCCGCTGCCCATCGCCTTGTCCACCACCTTCAGTTTCAAGATCGCTGCGGGTCTGGGGTCTTCACGCGGGGATACCCTCTCGACCAACGGGCCCAGCGTTTCCTGGACGAGGAAGCGGACAAACGAATGCGGGGTGTAAAACGACCCGGTGGATTTCCGGCCGAGCCCAACCCGAAGATAAAATCGCCCAGGCGGAATTTCCTCGATCCACTCCACTCTGGTCCTTCCGCTGGATTCTTCCTCCTCGGGTTCGGATTCCTCCTCGGTATCCGTATCCGCAGGCGACGCAGCGGGAGTGGCAAGGCGATAGCGTTCTCCCTGTGCTGCAGGGACAACAACCTCCAACTTGGCGCGACGAAGTCGGCACATGGGCTCCGAGGCAATGCCGGGATCAAGTTCCAGCAGAGCCTCATAAACACGCCCGAGGTCTTCCACATCGAGCGGGCCGTAGTGGACGCGTTCGCGGGAAGCCACCCCGCGCCGGGGAGTCGTCCACAGGAGGCGGTCCAGTAATTGGGCAACGCCATGTTCACGCCAGTGGAGCGAAGAGAGGATAGGTGTGGCGTGGGGCGCAAAGAGCGAGCCACCCATGGGTTTGACGTTCAACTCCGTGCATTGGAGTCCGTTCTCCAACATCCGAAACAGACTGCGGAGCCCCTGTTCTAGCATGGAGCCGGTGTGTTCGCCGCGATCCAGAACAGAACGGGCCAGCGGCGCAAGCGCGACGCCGGGCGAGAAGGAATTCCGCCAAAGGCTACCCGAAGCAAAACTAAAACACTTGGCCGGGTCGTTGGTGGATTCTAGCTTCAAAATAAACAGGAGCCGGTAAACGGTGATCAGGCCTTCCCTCCAAAGCTTGCGGGCCAGGACGGCCGGGTCGGTAAACTCGGCAAGCGCTGCCCGGTTATCTTCGTGGTCGATCACAGCCTGGACGAATTCCTCAACAGCGAGTCGCGCTTGAGAGCGGAGATCTTTGGTGACTTTGGCCTGCTGCAATCGGGCCTTTTCCACCAACTCCGGCAAAGCGCGAACGCCCTCGGGTTTGGCGAGAGCCACGAACAAACGCAAGGAGTCCGGGGCCTCACGGGCCCGCTTCCACGATCCATCGAGAGAAATGGTAACGTGGGAATCGAGCCGGGCAGGATCGCAGATGATGAGGCGCAATTCCGCGCCATTGCTCAGCAGGCCGAGTCGTTCTCCCGAAGCCAGCAATACTCGCGAGGCAATACGCGAATGACTGAACCTATAGGCCTCCCCGCGCCGGGCAGGGGCGTCGAGGTCTTCATTCAGTGCTGCCGTCCAGAAACGCAGGCGGGCTCCATCCGCTGCAACGAGGAACGCACCGCCGTTCTCCCGTCCCTCGCGAGTCTGAACTTCGTCTGCCGTTTGCACGCTGGTATAGCCCAGCAAAGAACACGCGAGAAGCGGATCGACTACTTGGTTTCGCACCCGGACACTTCCGCCCTGGCTCACAAGCTGCCGGAGGTGGGCCCGGTAGGTCGGCCAGAATTCCTCAAGCGCACGTGCATCTTCTCCCGTGGAACGAGGAAGCAATCGCAGGCGCGTCAGCTCAGCCTCCAAATTAAGAGTCACGAACGGCAGTGGAAGCGCCGGTCCACCAAAAATGCAATCGGCCTGGAGATCGAGAGCCATAATTAGTTGGCCCTCCTCGGAACAATCATCAGCATGCCGACCGGCAGCACCTCGGCATTAAGAAGTGCGGAACGCGCCTCAATCGTGCCGGTCCGTTGACGATAGATGCGGAGCACCGAATCCGCCTCGTTGCGAAGGTGGGGTGGTTGAGATCGGTCGCAGGCAAAACCAGCTAGGCGCTCGGATGAGTCTGTGCGGGAAACCCAATCAGCTACGCTGATCTGCGGGGTGGCACTGGGGTTGAACAGATCCTCTTGAACCGGCAACGGAACCCGTTCGCCAATAATCTCCCGCACCCGGCTGGAGAGCCAATCGCTTTGCCGGGCAAGTTCTTCCTCGCTACGGACGCGTAACTCTTGCTCGATCTGGCCCCGGAGTGGTTCAAATGTTTTTTCGGCAATTTCTGCGGCCTGCGCCTCAGCTCCTTTGCCCCACGACGAGAAGGTGCGTTCCCACAGGCCAGCGGTGAGAACACCAGTCGCGGCATTCACCCGGTCCAACCAATTTTCTGTCTCGGGAAGCACAATAGGGGGCGCTCCGTCAGAACATTTCACGACAAGGAGCCTCTCGAATTCCCTCCCGGCACGACTGGAAATACGGGCAACAAAAGTAAAGAGAATCTCAGGCGATGTGACATCGTCCTCAATGGCGCTGACCCGCGGATCTTCGCCTGCCGCGCCACGGCCCAGGGAGAGATGACGGACGCGGTCCAGCGCCTTTCTCACGAGCGGATGGGCTCTGCCTAGAAAACCAATCTCCCGTTTGTCGGGTGTGGCTGAAACATCAATCTGGTCCGTTAAACGGATCACGCGAGTGCTTTCATCGAACCCTGGAGTGGCTTCTAACCCCTTCAACCATGCGTGGGGGAGCGTCAGTTCAAACCAGTCTCCACAAGAGCTAACAGAACCTCCCTCAAGCCGAACGGCATTCTGGACAAACATGCCCAAGTCCACGTTCGTTGCCGATTGGCCGCGCTCCCGCACGGTTCCGGCTTCTTGTGCCAGCGATGCTTCGGCATTGAGTCCGTCGCTTCCCAGCCACGCGTTCGACTGTGCGGCTTGGCGGAAGCCGTGCAGGCTTCGGTCGATCTCCTCCAAAAGTTCCCGTGTTGCAGGATCGGACGAATTGTCTTCGCCATCGCTGAGAGTGAATTCGACCGCCGGGGTGGCGAAAAGGGAAGCCTCTTCATCAATCAATCCGGCCAGAAGTTTCTCACCGGCACTATCTGAGGAAGTGACGCCGAGCGTGTTTGGCACAAAGGTGAGAAGCCGCCGCTGGCGTTCATATTTGGCGATCAGCCGGAGAAGAATTCGTTCCTCGAAGGTGCCCCGGAGGTAAAGGTAGCGGACGATGGGCTCGTGAGCCTGGCCGAAGCGATCAATGCGTCCGTTTCGCTGCTCCAAGCGATTTGGATTGAAAGGTAGCTCCAGGTGCAGGAGGTGATGGCAACGCTGATGAAGGTTTAGCCCCTCGGCTGCGGCGTCTGTGCTGACGAGGACAAGGCCGCTTTCCGACCGGAAACGCTCCGTGATTTTTCCACGCTCTTCCTCGCCGTCCTCGCCGTTCATCGAAAGGATTCCCTCCATGCCTGAAGCGCGGAGCTTTTCCAAAAGCGCAGCCTGACTGTCGGTGTATTCGGTGTAGACCAAGACGTTCGCCTGCGGTTCCTCACGACGGATGTCAGCGATCTGAAAAAGGACTTCGACAAGTTTGGGGTCTTGTCGCTGGGCAGCCTCCCCAAGCGCGAGTAAGGCATCGAGAGACGCGCTAAGTGAAGACAACCTCTCAATACTCCGACGACCAGATCGCGATTGGCGTTCGGTTTCAGCGAGCTTCTGGGCGATCTCCTCGATTTCGAGGGCCTGTTGCTCGCTTTCTTCCTCTGCTGAAACAGAACCAAACTGGTCGATCTTGCGCTGGAGTTCACGCAAGGAGCGAAGACGCTGCCGGGCCGCGTCCCTGTCTTCTTCGGCTTGATCGAGAAGGCCAGCAAATCGTGAAGCCACTGCCGAGAGGGTGCGAACACAGGCTCGGGCTGTGGACACGCTTCGCTTCAGCAATGCAATGAAAGCGAGGACATCTTGGTAACGGCGGTTACGAAAAGCACGACGCAATTCCGGAGCTATCAGCGCCACCAAGCCCCGTTGAAGCTCAATAAACGCGGCATGCTCCGTTTCATTCGGAACCACGGGCACGGGCTCCACCTTACGCTCACGGAACATGGGCTCTCCTGTCGCCGGGTCGAGCACATGGTTTTTGAGTCGTCGAACTACGTGCTGGCGATAACGCTCGGTTCGCAGCGAGCCCCTGCCATCGACCAGTGATGGGTCGAGCAATTCGCAGAGGGAAGCAAAAGACCTGTCGTTTCCATCGTGAGGGGTCGCCGTGGCCAAAAGCATAGCATCGCATCGAGCCGCAATCGTCTGCGCCAATCGGCGGCGAAGCGAATCCTCTCGGTTGTTGGCGGTCGCCCCTACCTCCATGCAATGGTGTGCCTCATCAATGACCACTGCGTCATAGGTGGCACGTTCGAGCATTTCGAGAACCCGTTCTTGTTTCAGGAAATCGATGGAAGCAATGGCCAATGGGACGCTGTCGAAGGGATTTGCCCCCAGTTCCGTGGACCGACGAATCTGATTGAGCTTCGTATTATCCACTCTTTCAAACCGGAGGCCGAAGCGCTGGAGCATCTCGGTAACCCACTGGTCAAGCAACGGGCCCGACGGGGTCACCAACAAAATTCGGTGCGCCATGCGCCGCGCAATCAACTCGGTGAGCACAAGGCCCGCTTGGATGGTCTTTCCGAGACCAACACCATCGGCGAGAAGCAGTCGAACCCGACTCATACGGATGGCCCGAAGAACCGGAACGAGTTGGTAGGGCTCAAGCCGCAGACGCCCCGGCTGAGCAGCAACCAGCCCGTCGCCCGCCAAAGCCTGGTCCAAGAGAAATGCTTGGTGGTAAACTACCCAGTTCGGCTTGGGCGATGCCCGTTCCGGTCGAAGCTCCGCAACGACTGGCTCTACTCGCTCGAATGGGTGTAACAAATCGAATTCAACGCCTAAGATCGCCCCTTCCGTGCCTCGAAGCCTAAGCAGAGTCTGCTGCCCCATGTCTTCGGTATGCACCACCACCCAGCGGAGCCCGCGAGCGTGGACTTCAGTGCCTGGCAAGAACGAGCTCATATTCTAATTTACCATGCGTTCCAAAGCAGCATGGCTGATGTTGGATTTTGAATGATTAATTTTGAATTCATTCAGAGTTTTTGTGGGCTTCGAAATTTCCGAGAATTTCGCCGATCACCACGGTGTAGTTGAGGTTCCCATGATCGAGGTCCACATCAGGCAGGAAATCTTCGTCCAGCGAACCGAGAAGCGCAGGCACATCGGATTCCTTCCACCCTGCATCCTTCAGCAGAATCACTGTCCCGGCAACGGTGCCACTGGCGAGGTAGTGGAGATCGACGGCGGCAACATCCTTGCCCTCGCGCTGTGCGAGAAAGCGCTCGGATGAGGCCGTGCGGAGTGTGCGTTTCCAAGAAAGATTCATGATGTGAGGAGAAGTTTTGCGGCAGCGATCCCAACAGGAACAGCGGCGAGGAGGACAAGGCAACCAGCACCAGATTTGCGATAGCCAACTCCCGTCCCCGGGATGCTGAAGCTCGTGTATTTTTTCCCACGCGCCGTTGTACCAACTCGGAATCCGCGACCACCGACAGAATAACCCACGCCGGACTTGCTCAGGTTCACTCGGAACGGGCCGAGGTTAACAGATTTTCGGTAGTAGAAGCCCATGTAGTGTCAGAATTCATCCAGGCCCGAGAGGCGGTTCTCCATATCGTCAGCCGTGTTTGCCACGCATTCGATGAGGGGCGAAAGTTGCTTGGCAGGAAGTGAGGCAAATGCGGTCAGGCTAAAAATGACAAAGTGTTTTTTTTCGTCAGGGTCATGCATGACGGACCATCCACCATGAATCATCTCGAAATTCTCTCGGAGCAGGAGATTCGCCGTGCGTGCTTCAAATAGACCATCAGATACCAGAGCGCTGGAAAAAATCTGCCGCAGCTCGACTCCCATGAACCACTGGGTGTGAGAGCCGATGTAAACAGATTGGGAGCGACCGGAGTCGAGCGCATAATGAATTTCGTATTTTTGAGAATTCGGCAGGTAGTGGTAGGGAATATCCAGCTCGTCGAGTGCTGCAGAAACACGGGAATCCGGTGGGCATTCTTCTGTATCGGTGTGTCGGGAATCTTGGGAAGGTTCAAAAAACATGAGAGGAGAAGGCAGACATTTTGACTATTTCAGCTTCTCACGACGCAGCGGGCAATATGAAACGCCAAAGAATTTCCCTCTTCCTCCGCGCACAAAATCAGAGAACACATGATTGACACTTTATGGAGCGCGCTACAGGTCATTTTTTTGTTTTAGCGTCCTGGCGAAGTTGCTCCGCACGCTTCTGTCCCTCCACGATTTGCTCTGGGGTCATCTCTTTTGAGAAATTCGCTAGGACATTTCTAACCCTTGGATTTCGGGGCTCCACGAGCTTCCACAAGGCGTATGCTTCCACCGCATTCTTTTTGACGCCGTAGCCTGCGGCGTAACATCTGCCCAGGTTGAATTGCCCGTTTATTTCACCCTGATCTGCAGCCAATCGATACCATTTCACAGCTCTGGATGCGCTGCGAAAGACCCCAAGCCCTTCGCCATAGCAAAGTCCAAGTTCGTTCTGCGCTTCTGGATTACCTTGATCGGCCGCTTTGCGATACCATTTCACGGCCTCTCGCTGATTTTTAGGAACTCCAAAACCATCTTGATAGAATTTGCCCATGTAAAGTTGGGCGCTGTGGTTTCCTTGCTCTGCGGATTTGCGAATCCACTTAACGGCTTCGGCCTTGTTCTGTGGAACGCCTTCGCCATTCAGAAACATGATCCCGTAAAAAAACTGAGCGACTCGATGCCCTTGCTCAGCAGCCATCCGAAACCATTTCACCGCTTCGCCAGGATTCTTTTTGACGCCATGCCCAAGGTAGTAGGCGACGCCGAGGTTGCTTTGGGCCTGGGCATTTCCCTGTTCTGCGGACTTGCGAAACAATTTCACAGCCTCTGAGCAATCCTTCGGAGAGCGTGCAATCTCCATGTAGGAGACGCCCATGTTGCATTGAGCCCTGGCATCGCCCGCCAAAGCCTGCTGGGTGATTTGCATGAACGGCAGTGAATCCTTTGCCAAAAGGATACGGGTGAATGGAAGCAAAAGGAGAAGAGTTAAGGCGTGTTTAAAAAATATGGTCATGGGAATGTTAAAATGGGAATTCCGTTTGCCAGCAGGAGGCACTTTGGGAGCGGCTCTGCGGGTGAATACGATTGATGACTGCGTCGATGACGTGTAGGATTTTGGTGATCATTTCACCGGGAGCCTAACAACCTCGGTCGGACATCCGCTGGGGGTGCAGAACTTTTTTTGAAGGATTTTAAGCCGACCTCAACCCTCGCCCGGCCCGCCGAGCAGGCCAGGATGAGCCTTCTCCCAGAAGAATGCGGCTTCGAGAGTGTCATAGGCGAACTTCCAGACATCAGGTTCCTTGCTTCCCCGAGTGCCAGCGACATTGAGAATTCGCACGCCATTCTCCTCCACGAATCGATGCAGCATCAGTGCAGGGTTTTCATAACTCGACGAGCGCTGCGCCAGATGAATCCAAGGTTTCCGGTGCTTCTCAGCAAATTCTGCTGTGCGTTTGCTCCCGCCAGTCAGCGTTGAAGCGAGGGTAAAAATCACCGTGGCATCCGAGTCCCTAACATTCCACTCGGTCCGCTGAAGGTAGCTTGCAGACGGCGTTTCGATGAGCTGGTATTGCCCGCCGATAATTCCATCCTCGGCCTTCCGGCCCTTAGGACACCAGCCTCCATGCGGGAATCCCCACCGAATCGCGACATCAAGCCCAGCACGGTCAGCGCCTGTTTGACCTCCTGAAACAATTTTTTCGATCATGGCGCGGTGACTATTTCAATGCAGTCATACGGATTGGACTATAATTTCTTAGGAAGAATATTTTAAGTGTATTGAACAGCTTTTGACCTACCGACCACGAGTTTCCGGCTTCTTGAATTGAGCGGGATTGATGCTGCCATCGAATTCATTCGAGTAAAAAGCGCCTCTGTCAGCGTAGCGAAGTTTAGTCTTGAACGAGCCGGAGTAAACTGGAGCCGAAAACTCCCAGTAGTGACCGCTTGGAAGATAAGCGCTGTGACGACTGTTGCCGCACCAGCTAGAGGGAAGATATTCGATGGGTTTCCACTCGCCATCCTGATCCCGCGCCTCGCAAATGATGTAGAGTCGGGAGTCACTAGCTGGAAGTGACACTTCTTTGGCCGTGCGATTGACGAGCAGCAGGCGAAAACCGTTATACTGCTTCCCGAACGGCACCTCATCAGCAGGAAGTGCGATGAGTGCAATTTCACCATCAGTGCCGGGGATCCCTTCGGTGATTTTCTTTGGGGCGTTGCTGGCATGATAATAACCGCCCAATGCCTTATCGTCTTCGCGGCTTCCGGCAATGCAGTAGCCGCTAATCATGGTCTCAGTCTCAAACGGAATTAGGGCTTTCGCATGGGAGCAAATGGCGAGCATGACGATCGGGAGGAACGATTTGATACACATTTGAGGACAATTTTATATTCGTGGATTGGAATTCCTACAACGCAATTTCCTTTTGTTACAACTACAGCCCTCCGCCACCTTCAATCTCCTTCCACAGCGGCTCCAGATCAGCGTCATCGAGCGCCAGCAGCTTGAACTTGGCATCCAGTTCAATCGCTTTTCCGACTCGCGTTTTCGCCTTTTCGACGTCTCCAAGTTGGCAAGCATAACACCCGAGGTTGAAGTGAGTCAGTGCATCCTCTGGAAATTTCTCCACGGCTTGGAGTAAGATGCCATTGGCGGATTCTAGCGACTTGGCATGGCGGACAGCCCACGCGAGATCATTCCAATACACTGGATCGTCAGAATAGCGATTCCAAAGCTCCCTTGCCACAACCTCCATCAGTGACCACTGGTTTGCGGTGCGATAGATTTCCAGACGCACACCTAAAACGGGAGAGGAGTTCTTATGCTCTTGGGGTAGACACTCAATCTCGTTAGCGGCATCCTCGACCATTCCGAGTTCCAGATAGCCTATAGCGGCTTGGAGGTGGCTCTGAATCTCCTTCATCGGATCAAAACAGCATCAAGCCCAGCCTTAGATAGCAGACCAGCCGCATAGAACTTCTTTGCCATGTCCACCTGCCGCTCGCCAATCGAATCCGATTTGGAAGAATTCATCCGCATCGGCATCAGTTCCAAATTCGCCAGAGTGGTGTCCAACTCCGGGCAGACCGCCCTCGGCAGAATGTGATCCACACTCAACTTGTCGCCAGTGTAAGGCCCAGTGAGAATGGTCGGCGCTTTTCCTCCTCGAAGATCGGCCATGCCCGACTCATCCAAACATCCCAACCTCTCCGCGATAACCCGATTCCTGACCATCGCATCGGTAGTAAGATCACCCTTGGGCGTCCCACCCCATCCAACGGCAACCATAACCTCCCGCATCTCATTTGCGGGATCACGACCATCACGCCTCGCCATCTCAAGCCAGTAGCAAATTTTCCGCACCCGTGGATTCGCTCCACGCTCCGCTGTGATCGTCGCAATCTTTGCTGGGTCACAGAGGTTGACCAATGCCTCGCGGATCGTATCCGCACTAGCAAATGCGCAGGTCAGTAGCAGCACCAAAAGAATTCGCAGAGATGATGTCACCATTTTCTGTTATCAGTCCCACAAGAAAACTCCAGCCCTTGCAGAAACTAACAGCCCCGGTTGAACATCCGCTGGGGGAGGAGCATTTTTCTAGCTAAATTCACTTTTTGTAGAACTTGAGAGAATCAAGTATGCCAGTTCTTATGGCGAATGTTTCAACGAAAGGTATTTTTTGTCTTGAAGGCGAGTGGGACAACGATCTTCGAAAAAAAAGATCCATCAGGCCGGTTTTAGATCTTTTGCAGCACTCCAATTCTCCAAGAGTAGATTCAATTAGGAGAGATGTTGGGACCAAAGCTGAGTTTGAGTATTACCTTCGGAAATGGTCTCTCCAAAAATACCAGAACTTCAAAGAACAACAACTCATTTTTGCCGCTCCACCTATTAGTTTCGTGCCAAAAACCACGTCAAAAACGACCCTCACCTATTAGTTTTCTGCCATTTTCTCTTACCACCTATTAGTTTCATGCCAAAAATGACCTCAAAAACGACCTCCACCTATTAGTTTCGTGCCAAAAATCGGGTAAAAAACGACCCTCACCTATTATATTTGTGACCTCTATTAATAGTCTTAGTTTTTTTTGAAAAAATAGTTTGACTTTTTCCGGAGTGTCAAGCGAGTTCGTCCGCTAACCAGATTTTTTTAAGTTTAAAAGAACAACAACTCATTTTTGCCGCTCCACCTATTAGTTTCATGCCAAAAACCACGTCAAAAACGGCCCTCACCTATTAGTTTTCTGCCAGTTTCTCTTACCGACTATTAGTTTCGTGCCAAAAACCACGTCAAAAACCACCTCAGACTATTAGTTTCGTGCCAAAAATGAGCATTTTTGGAACCCCCTCCTATTATATCTATGGCCTGTTATAATAGTCTTGACTTTTTCTGGCATCTCAAGACGGAGGTTCTTCGGAATTTTGAGCCCGGGAGAAGGTTTTTAAGAAAACCAGTAAGCCCTTTCAGCGTTTTTCCCCTTCAACAGGGGATAAAACAACCTTCAACAGGACCCAATTCAGGACCGAAACTAACTCCACCTATTAGTTTCGTGCCAAAAATGACCCCCAAAACGACCCTCACCTATTAGTTTCGTGCCAAAAATGACCCTCAAAACGACCTCCACCTATTAGTTTCGTGCCAAAAATAAATCAACGCAAATCACGAGGCAAAGTCGCCTATTAGTTTCGTGCCAAAAACCACGTCAAAAACGACCCTCGCCTATTAGTTTTCTGCCATTTTCTCTTACCACCTATTAGTTTTCTGCCAAAAATTGTCTTTTTAAGACCACTCACCTATTAGTTTCGCGCCAAAAATTGCCAATAATAGTGCAGGTGACTATTATATCTATGACCTGCAAGATAGTCATGCATTAAAGCATGACTCTCTTGCCCCCTGTTCGCTCTCCTTGGCGAAAACCCGAAGGTTTTGCCAATCTCCGATTTTAAGATTTCCCCTGATGGTGAAATAAAACGGGAGAAGGTCTGGGGAGGCAGGCAAAAGAAATACCCGTCATCGGGAAGCCTGTCGCGAATCAATTCCACGAAAAGGTTGATTAGGAAGGATGGTAAAAAAACACTGCCTTGGGACGCGGCAAGGTTTTAGGGTTTACAAACCTTAGAACCTTTTCTTGACGTGTCTTGGTAATTCCATCCCAATCCCGGAGGTATTGGGGGGTGGCCTGCTGGAGCAGGCGGGGAAGTTTGATAGGACCAAGAGCACGAACCGTAAGTCGTGAGGATCCTGTAGATCCTACCCTCCATATACGGCAGGGTATCCCCCCTCGAACCCGCTGAGGAGGGGGTAGCCCTCCTTGCACCTCCCCCAGAAGCAGGAATTTTTGTAAGTTTAAAAAAACAACCAAAATGTATAAATTTGTTAATGATGTTCATATTGCTTGTTTTAGATTAAATATAATTAAGAATTAGTAAAAAAAGTTCAATATATTTTTTATTTATATATAAATATTATAAATAGAAATACTTCTACCCTACACTACTATCAGTAAGTTTTTAACCTGCTTTTGTGACCCTCACATTCAAAATGCCTTCGTGAACCTGCCTCGTAGGTTGTCTGCAGGATTACGTCACCGGGAGCCATTACTTCAATATCAACTTGTGCAATGTTTTACGCGTAATACCGAACTCCTGTCTTACCATAAACCGAGCGCTTTGCGCCAAATTAATAAAGGCTGTTTCTGTTCCATCGGTAACTCATTTTTCCAGGGCATACTCCCCAGCCTGTTTGTAACCTATGTCCTCGGTCACTTTGTAACCGGTCTCCTCGGTTCCTCTCTGTTTTTTTACGAATAAAATTTCGTCCTGCTGCAACCTTCGGCCCCCCTATTCCTTTTTAGAATCTTGAGGACATCCCTTCGTCCTCAGAAAAAACTTTTCAAAATTTATGAAATCCAAACCGGCATTGGACTGGATACCGATCCTGTCTTCCGTCACCACTCCTATCCAGACCTCTGCTAAAATTTTTCTCGCTCGAGGAACACTTGCCGCCTTCTGCCTTCTTGCCCTTGCCCACCCTCTATGGGCCTCCACCCAAGTCTGGCAATGGACCATCCCCCAACGCTATGAGGCCGCGCGACCCTTTGATGCCACCGGGCTCGCCGCAGTCCGCCTCAATGGCAAATGGGGCCTCATCGACCCATCCGGCAAACAAATCCTTTCCTGCGCCTACGACGAAATCCTCGCCTACCCCGAAGAGAAGTGCTTTGCGTTGCGAAGCGGCACCCAATGGGGGCTCGCCGATTCCAAAGGCAGGATTATTCTCCGCCCCGAATGGCAAGCCGTCCAACCCCTCGTCTGCGGCTTCATCCCCGTCCAACGCTTCGGCAAATGGGGTTATGCCGACGCCTCCGGAAAACTCGTCATCCCCTGTGCGTGGGACGACGCCTGGCGCTTCTCCCCCGCCGGCACCGCCGTCGTCACCATGGGCGCCGGCCCAGAAAAAAAACGCGGATTCATCGATCGCTCCGGCCGCATCATCACGGCCCCCGCTTGGGACGGCGCCCTCAACCACATAGCCGAAGGCCTCGGAGCCGTCCGCCGCGGCGACAAATGGGCCTTCGTCGACCGCAAAGGAACCCTCCTCGGCGAACCCCAATGGCGATTCTGTTGGAAAAGCCTCCGCGCCGACCTCGGATTCCTACCCGTCTGGAATGGCAAGTGGGGTGCCATGGGATTCAACGGCCAACTCCTCGTCCCCACCGAATGGGAATCCATGACCCCCGGCGACACCGGCGTCCTCTTCTCCAACCCCGGAGCCGAAGCCATCATCGTCGGCAAAGCCGGTGAAACCCCCTTCAAAACCGGCCCCTGGGACGAAGTGCGGGGAAATAAAAATCCGCCAGGAAATTGGAACAAGGCCGGAAAATTCTCCGAGGGCTTCCTCGCCGTCCGCTCTGGCCAAAAATGGGGCCTCATCGACGAACAGGGAAAAACCGTCATCGAACCCGCATGGGACATGATCGGCGAAGTCCACGAAGGCCTCGTCGCCGTGAAAAACAAGGACTCCGAAGCCGGTTGGCAACTCCTCAATACCGACGGCGCTCCCTTTCCCTTCGCGATTCCCGAAGGCGTGAATCTCGGCAGCGGGGACTGGAGGAACATCAACAATGCCCCCCGTTTCTCGAAAGGACTCATCTGCGGCTGGAAAGAAACAACGGATGGCAGCGGGACCAGGTTCCTCTGGCCGGTCTCCTTGACCCGCGAAGGCCAAATCTCCAGCCCAACCGAAAACCTCGGGCTGCCCGACGGCATTGCCATCCAAGGCAGGCACATCGGTCATGTCAGCCGCAACGGCCGATACGGCTATATCCGCAACCTCGTCGATCCCGAAGGAAAAACCCTCATGACCGATGTCGCCGTCGAATTGTCCTCCCTCGACCAACCCTTCGCCTACCCTGGGCCATCCAGCTATGGCCTCGCCACCCTCGATGGCAAAATCCTCGTCGAGCCCAAATGGGAATGGGTCGAACCGCTCTCCGAAAATTATCCAGCCGAATGGCCCGGCTTCGTCCGCGTCTGGCGGGATGGCCGCAGCGGCGTCATCGACTCCACTGGAAAGCCTGTGATCCCCGAGGAAATGTCCGACGCCGAGTATGTCGATTACTACGCCAAAGGCTGCATCGTGAAACGCCAGAACCCCGATGGATCCACGCTCTGGAGCCTCTGCGACCCCTCGGCCGGAGCCCCCGTGCATTTCGAAAACGCGGCCCGAGTTTACTGGAACAGAACCCTGGCTGAAAACGGTCTTCTCTGGATCGAAGAGCGCGACTCCGGCCAATGGGCGCTCATCCGCCGCGACGGAACCCCGTTGGGAATCCGGCAGGCAACAAAACCCGTGATGTGGGAAATCCATGAAGGATTCGCTGTCCAATCCAAGGAAGATGGCACCTTTGCCTTCCTCGGGACGGACGGCACCGAACTCGCCGGCAAATCCTGGGAGGAAGCCCGCCCCTTCCAAAACGGACTCGCCGCCGTGAGGGTTGGCGGCAAGTGGGGCTTCATTGACAAAAAAAGCCAACTCGCCGTTCCGGCGATTTGGGACAGTGTCGAAAATTTTCAAAATGTCGGAACCAAATCTGCTCCCGTGCTGCGTGCCATTGCATCGCTCGATGGACGATTTGGCCTCATTGATAAAAAAGGCAACTGGCTGCTCGATCCCGAATGGGAGAAAATGACCGATTTCCACGAAATCGAAAAAGGCCGATGGATCGCCAATGTAATGCAAGGCAACAAATGGGGCTGCATCGACTCCTCGGGCAAAACCGTCATCGAACCGATCGGAAACCGCCCCGCCATCCTCTCCTCGCGCATTCCGGGCATCTTGGAATTCTCCGTGGAAACACAACCCTCCGGCGAACCCCAAAAACAACTTTTCCTCGCGGATGGCTCGCGTATCAAGCCGTCCGCGCAGGGTGAATCAATGGGCCTCCGCGGCATGCGGATCGTA
>Ga0214921_10002115_pt1 | contig 32765 bp, 35 predicted proteins | sample LL1505_MetaG_FD_177992 | JGI IMG/M metagenome (GOLD analysis project Ga0214921, IMG submission 177992) | Freshwater microbial communities from Lake Lanier, Atlanta, Georgia, United States - LL-1505 | ecosystem: Environmental > Aquatic > Freshwater > Lake | place: USA: Georgia | collected... | reverse complement strand
TGAATAGCCTCGCGTTTGTCATCACGCTTCACGCTAATTTTATTAGTATTGATGGCAATGGCACTCGTATCATAATAACCATCAGCACTGAAAAATCCGGCAGTATATGCTTCCTTTGCAGACCGTGTCGAAGTTCCATTGGCGATCGTGGGAAGATCAAACCTGATGATCTTGTCACCTGCTTCCAGATCTTCAGCCCTAATCTCTACAAAGCGAGACTTGTCAGCGGGTCGTGTTCCAGTTTCCACGTAGAATTTGTGATACGGGGTGCAACGGAGAGAGACGCCATTGTCAAAAGAAACTGTGAGTAGCTTTTGATTGATACCAGTCTTATGAACGATGGTATCACTAAATTCGATTCCATTCCATACGGATACCTGTTGACCTTCGAGGTCTTTGATTGGGTGATATCCGGTAGATGTGAGGATTTTAGTATCTCCGGCAACACACAAATTACTTCCTTTGATGACTCCGGCGTTCATCTGCATGTTCGCTCGATTGACGGCATCCTTGTTGGACACATACGGCATTCCGGTTTCGATTTGCGTGGTGATCATCGTGTTCCAGACATCCCTCGCCTTGACGATTTGCTTTGCCATCCCGCGGTTCTCATACTCGACATACATCTTCGCGTACTCATCGCCATACACATCGGAGAGACCAGGGCATTCGCTCGGATCGAACAGAGACCAGTCGTCATCGGCTTCCACTCGCTTCATGAAGAGGTCGTTCAGCCACACAGCATAAAAAAGGTTCCTGGCGCGGATCGATTCTTCTCCTTGGTTTCTACGGAGCATCAGGAAATCCACGATGTCAGGATGATGGGGTTCGAGATAAATCGCGAAGGAACCTTTGCGCCTCCCCCCTTGATTGGCGTAGGCAGACGTGACGTCGAAGACCCTGAGCATAGGAACGACCCCGTCGGATTCGCCATTCGTTCCGGCGATCCTGCTGCCCCTCCCTCGAATGTCGGAAATATTGAGACCGATGCCGCCACCGTGCTTTGACATCTGCGAGCAATCCCCGAGGACCTTGAAAATATCGCCGAGAGAATCCGGGACGTGAGCAAGGAAACACGAAGCCAAATTTGCGTGCTTCATCCCGGCGTTGAAAATAGTCGGACTTGCATGCGTGAACTTTCTGAGAGAAAGCGCGTCGTACGTGGCCTTCACTTTGGCAATGTCGTCGCGCCAGAGAGCAATCGCAATGCGCAAATACGTGTGTTGCGGGCGCTCGACGATCTTACCGTCGATCTTCGACAGATACATTCTTTCCATGGTCTTGAACCCGAAATAATCGAAATCGTAATCGCGTGCATAATCTACGATTTTCTGATACTCGTCTCCGAACCGAAGAACGTCTTGCTTGAAATCGTCGTTCAGCAAGCCGCTCATTTTTCCGAAGGTATCGATGACAGAGTCACTCGTCTGCTTCTGGAGATTGGAGACTCCGATGCGAGCAGCTAGGATTCCATAATCAGGGTTTACGGTCGTAAGACTCGCGGCCTTATCGGCGGTGAGATCGTCTAATTTTGCAGTCGTGATGCCGTCCACGATCGAGGCGCAGATGCTTCCCACGATGCGACTCACGTCCACTGCGAGACCGGATTGGACTCGAGAACCCTTATAGTTCGGCTTCGCTCCCTCCGGCCAGCACAGCCTGTGGATCCTCTGCATGATTTTGTCGAAGGACACATCTTCGACGTTGCCATTACGCTTGATCACACGCATTTTCATGGTTGTCTGCATATTAAGATTATAATAATATAGGCAAATTAACTATTTATATACCGCTGAGTGACGATATACGAGCTCCTGGAGATTTCTGCAACTTCTTACGAATGTTTCTTCAATTGCTTTCCTACTTTTTTATAACCAATCGCCTTTATTAAATCATGACGGATGTATGTGACGCTCGATCTTTCTACGGCATTGAACATTAATTCGCGCCCAGATGGCGTTGCTCTATTAAAGGAGCACGCTTGCATATTGATTCTAAAGAACGCGTCTTCGTTCCATTTTTGTTTACCAAGTGCACACGGAATCTCGCGTATGGCCGCACCCGAAGACCCTCTCATCGCAGGATCCGCGCTCCTGGCCGTCCATCCGTTGTACACGTATTTCTCTCCGTTGCATGTCACGCCTGCGATTGCATGCGCTACCGAACACGTATTGGTTCTCAGTTCTGCGCCAATGATGCACGAATCGAGAATATATCGAGTTCCGTTGTACTTGATGATGTTCTCGTGTTTTTTCGGATCGTATCCTTCTATTTTGCCGATAGGAGGCGTCGGCGTCGACCATTGGGTCTGTATATAATCTTCCCCAGAATCTTTATGTATAATTAAAACTTCGGGCTTTCTCGTATCGACAAACACTCCCTTCGAAGGAAGCGCCTTCATTGAAGAAGACCATAATTTAGAGTCCAGCGGGAGATCGACGTTGAAGCCAGAATACTTGAACATCCCTTTCACGACTCCCAGAGACAGATGAGGAACTTGCAAAAAAGCGAGTAAGGCGTGCTGATAGGGCGCGTAATGTGCTTCGTCAGAATTATCTTGCATGCTGGTAAAATATTGCGGGCGAGCTATGCGGAGGTCGTGAAGGAACTGACGAGGACGCATCGACTCTAAAACGCGCGAAGACACTCGATCGACTCCGTATCCGCGAATTATTTCTAAAATAGCCGAGCAAATGTGGCGAGAACTCTGATCTGACATCATCTTATTCGCATGACTTCGTAATATTACCCTGGAATATTGGCTGAAGAATAAGGACGTGAACAAGGCGGCAAACCAACAAATAGCGCCTTCCTGCGGAAAAGTGACAACTTTCAAACACGACTTTGCGCGCGTACTCTCTCCTTTTTTAATCGCAAACATCCTTCCGGTCTCGTTCTTCAGCACTTGCTGACGCACTTTTTGGACTCCTCCGACTTTTCTCATCGGGGGGGACTTGGATCGAGGTCGACGCTTTGACGGATCAATATCTGTTGGCATCGATCGTGCATCGCGTTTCATGCGGATCAAGCGTTCTCTCGCTCGTCTTTGTCTTTCAAATACGTCTACACGCGTTTTTTTATCCATAGTATATGATAATATTAAAGATCTTCAAAAATGGGCAATGATTTGATGAGAGAAACCGTGAGACGGCCACTTCCACACAGAGTTTGAAAATATTCCGCAGACCTTGGATCTTTCAACGATTTGTACAATACGTCAATATCATTGCCAAATATTGCGTACATACACGTTTCGAATAAAAATTTCGGATGATCGAACATCGTGTATTTTAGATCATACCTATCGCCCATGGTTACCCCCTTCGTACGGCTGAGAATCAAGCATCGCCCCGAGTGATATTTGAGTGGTTTGACGAACAAACGCTTCGAGCTGAAAACAATTGCATCCTGTTTGAACTCCCCGGTGAGAATGAATGCAACGTCCGCGTCATCGGCGCTAAATTTTGTCTTATAATCTCTAGCGTTTCCCGCTCCTCCTACCAAACGCAGATCGTATTCCGAGAACTTTTTTCTGCCGGATATCATCTGACGGAGCTTCTCGGCATGCTCCGTGAGAATACCATCGAAATTATACCGAGTATTAATGCCAGGTTTATTCCTGACCACGATCAGGGCCACTCCCGCCTGCGTGTCTTTGAATTCGTGATCTCTAATTATCTCGAAATGTTCGATAGTCATAGAAAAAAACATCTCTCTGATCGTAGAGCAACATTCGCCATTTTGAATCGTAGACGGCAAAACCATGGCAAGAACTCCGTCGGTTGCCAGATGATCGGTCAAACACTTGTACGGTATTTCGATGTACAAATTGGAACTTTTTTTGTACATATGCGTATTTGGTGATTTAACGAGCTTCACGAACGGAGGGTTGCCGATGATGAGATCAAATTTCTCATCCGTTTTCCATGACATAAAATCCGAGTGATGAATATCCGCTGACGGAATGTTGCTCCTAGCGACCGGGACGATTTCTTCGGTAAGCTCCACTCCGGTCATAGTGGCGTTCGGCCACTTTACAGAACAATCGGCGAGAAACTCTGCGCTTCCGCACGTCGGATCGAGGACATTGCATGGAGATATCGGTATTTTAGATATGACTATGTCGCGCAATGTTTTTGGCGTGAAAAATATGCCTCTTTTGGCACGCGTCCTGCGATCGATAGATTTCTGAATCTCGAGAGACGAATCGAGAAACTCCATATTATTAATGTAATCAATATATATATCAAAGTTTGACGATACAAAGAAATCATATCGACAAACTGCCATCGAGACCATGTACTCCGTTGTCATAATGGCTGATTAATCATGTAACCGCCGGCATATCGTCATCCTCCGTATCGACAAACTGCCCTCGCGACCATGTACTCCGTTTCCATGGGCGGCTGAATATCCGGGCCATATAACCGCCGGCATATCGTCATCATCCGTATCGACAAACCGCCCTCGCAACCATGTACTCCGTTTTCATAACACCACAAATGCGGGTTTATCGACCACGTATTGCTTGGCCAAAGCATTCACGTCCGCTTTAAACCCCGATTCCGCCCATTTTAGATACGCAGTCGTATACATACTCACAGCGTCGTGAATGCCCTGTGCAACGAGCATGCCTTGCGTTATGCCCGAATCCCAAAATGGCAGCTGAGTTTCGGGAATCTTCACATCCCTTTTCAAGTTGTTGTACCACGCTTTATCGTTCTTAATGTCTTTCACGATGTTCCCAGATGCGTCGATAGCTCCGGATTTGCGCAACGAGTCCGCTATCCTGGCAGAATCCGCCGCGGAAATACTCGCCATCTGGTCATAAAAGTACGTGGGTGTCACTTGTTTCGCAGGAGACTTGAGCAACGCGGCAGGCTTTCCAAGTTTCTTCATCTGATTTATCATATCTTGTCCGGCGTCATATTCTTTCTTGGTACCGAGGACGACCCACACGCTCGGCGGAGTCTTTTCCGACGGATCGGCTCGAGTAGCAGATTCGTTCATCAGTCCATCACAGCGTATAGATCCCTGTGCCACCATGCGCTGAACCATGCCGCCCGCCGAGCAATTTCCGATATATAGTGGCTTGGTGTCAACATTCAGTAATTTGCGAACCTGAGCGATAGTCTTTATCACGGTCCCAGGGTCTTTGCCGTCTTTCGCAGAAAAACAACCCGTTTTCATGTCATGAGGTCCGACGTACAAGATCGCATATCCCGCTTTCAAACATTGTTTAGTTCTGGACACGTCCTGGGGCATGCCAAAAAATCGTTTATCGGCACTGGCAGGCCATCCGCCAAATATACTTCTCACGCATCCGTGAAGGAACGCGACGAGGCCTTTGGGATTAGCTGGAGACTGATACGCGTGCTGAACACCGTCCACGGTAATTATGATTGGTTTCAAACCTTTGTCCGAACGTTCGATTGGCGAGGGCGTCGGGGCAGGCGTCGGAGCGGGCGTTGGAACAGGTGACGGAATGGGCTTTGGGGCAGGCTTGGGTGCGGGTTTGGGATCGGGTTTCGGTGCAGGTTTATTCGATGGAAATCCGCATTCTTTTTTGGCGGAGTTCCAAACCAATCCCGGCGGACATTCCATCTTTGCTGTTCCGTTGTAAAAGAAAGAGTCGCCATCCTTCCCCCATAAATCGAGAGACGCAGGACGTATCGGCGCCATGGCATTGCTCGGAAGCTCGGGGAAAAGTTTTTGCTCGTCTACGACCGTTCGTTTTGGAAATGCCATATAAATAGCATATAAATTAAATAACTTAACTTAACTCGCTGATCCTATAACACATGCGAGCCGCTCATATGAAAATGGCAAAAAAGACGACTGCCGAGCGACTCGCAAATGCTAAAAATATAATCATGATAGAGAAATTGATAAAGAAAATATTTTGTTGTCGGTGATCATATCGTCACACGATAATATAAAAGCACACTATTTCATAATAATATCATATTACAATGGTTGCCATCATCACCGCCGATGGAAAGACATTCGACATTTCCGAGTCGGTCGCAAATCAAATTGCGATGATCAAAAATGCCGCCGAAGAGTTTTCCGACGAGACCATCCCGGTTCCTTCAGTAAACTCGTCCATATTCGAAAAAATTGTAGATTTTTATACGTTCAAAACCGAGGAACACGACATCGGAACGACGGAGGAGTTTACTATTTCTTTTTTCGACGTGCCCACCGACATTCTTTTCGATATCATCTCCGCCGCTAATTTTCTCGATGCGTCGGATCTGCTCGACTCAGCGTGCAATGCGGCTGCAAACCTTGTACGGGACAAGAATCCAGAAGAAATCAGGAAGATCTTGAACGTCGAAAATAATTTCACGCCAGAAGAAGAAGCCGCGGTCATCGAAGAAAACAAGTGGGCATTTCAGCCAAAGATCACATATCACCACCGCGGATGAATCATATCGTCATATCACTTATTAAAATATAAAGCATATGTAAATAATAATAATAATGGCTATAGTCGCGCGTTCATTCATCGTAAAGTCTCGCCCATTCGTTCGGCAAACAAGGCGTATGGCCCGAGATGTAAGCACGAAGATTTCTCCTGCCAGCGTAGACATCATGCACACATGGAATGTATACGGTAGTATAACATCTACGATTCTCACAATATTCACAATTTCAAAGGTGATCATACAGACGGCTGAAGATTCTGTTCAGAGTTACGATAGTTATGATGCAGATGAAGACGACGAATGATCAAGGAATCCCCCTAAATGTATCCGCGAGCCTGAGACTGACGTCATCATGAACTAGCCCGTCGATCCATTGAAACTCCTTCATGTTCCCGGTGATGATTTCGAGATTCAGGAACAACGCAAATACTCGCTCGAGCGTTCCAGCCATATGCCTGTTGTTATTGCCCAAGAACGCCGAGACGTTTTTCAGGATGTCCTTCGTAAAACACATCATTCTCTTGTAATTCTCGACCGGAATAACAAACGTGTGAAACAGAGCGAGTTTCATGTCATCAAGTCTATCTGTATCTATGGCAACATTGAAGAAATTAGAGTATTTTTGAATCACGAATTGCCAAGAACCAGGCTGAAGAATTTCGAATAGAGGTTCAATCGGATACGGATAAAACCCAATGGCAGCTTTCGGATCTTCGCATTTCTCTTTAATTTGATCGAAAATCTCTGGCGTGAAAATCATGTCGTATTGAGCAAACGCGATCTGATCGAGATTCAAGGTGTCGATGACGTTCATGAGATTGAAGAAAACTGAATTTTGATAAAAGTTATTCTCCTGGTAGTAAGGCTCGTAGTCAGGTATGTCCCATTCGTTGATGATACACTCTTTTGGAAATTCGGTAGGGATATCCTTCGGCAGTTTCTCGTTCACGCACACGAATCTGACATGCTTTTTCAGGTCATCTTCGGATATGCCTGCTACTGTCTGAGGATAAAATTTTTGATGGCCGACGATCGCTAGTTGGAACGTCATATTTCACACATCATATATTTTATTTAAGTTATTTGCGGCGTAAAATAACTTAAATAAAAAGTTTTCAGTATACGTATACTCTTCATCATGGACGAACTATTCAGGTACCCGGTACGGAATATGATCGGTCAACTGCACCCTAATACTCCCGTCGGCAATTTCCTTCACCACGTAGCGCAGAATCAAGAATATAAGACCTTCGTCGAATTCGGCACGTGGAATGGCCAAGGTTCAACTTTATGCATCGGTTCAGCCCTCGCCGCGCGCGACGATCCCACTGTGTTTGTTTCTTTAGAAGCAGATAAAGGTCGCCGGGATGCCGCCGCCGATTTTTGGACCACTCAGAACCATGGAAACATGAAGCTCGATCTGATTTGGGGAAAAGTCTCCGAAGAAATGCTGACTCAAGAATACGTCGCTAATCATCCTAAGTTCTCCGATCAACTGCAGTATTATGATATCGAGATTTCTCAGACAGCATCATGTCCGCTGATCGATGCCGAACTTCCGGAAACTGTGGATGTCGTTCTATTCGACGGGGGAGAATTCTGCGGTATTTCCGATTATAAATTTTTCATGAAGAAATATCCAGGCGTGAAAATGGTAATTTGCGACGATATTGACACAGTGAAGCATGATTTGGTATATAATCACCTAACTCAGGAAGGCAGTCCATGGAAAGTTATTGCAAGCGGTCCCCACCCCGGTCGCCCAGGACGCGATGACGGTGAACACAAAGGTTGTACGTGGGCAGCATGGGTTCGCGAATAATTTACATTCGATTAAATAAAATATACATCTTCTTTGTGATATTTTCGAGTTTAGTCTCTATAGCAAACTCGTAAAAGTCATCTGAAATTTCAAAGATATCGCCAGAATGTCTTTTACGATAGATACAATTTGTAATATATCTGTCATTTCTTCCAAGAGCATTTGAAGCAATATCATATGATGAATATACTTTTCCATAAGCACATACCTTCTTAGTAGAAGAATTTTTAGTGCGAAGACTCGTATCACAATCAAAAAAATAAATAACACCTTTCTTTAATCTTCTTGCAATATTCATATTTCGTTTTTTCATATCATTTATAGTTAAATCTAGTTTGTCAGTATTGCAATCATGACAACAAGAAACCGTATTCTCGAGAGTATATCCCTTGGAAGGTATAATTCTATCAATTCCAAACCATTTTTTATCAGGTTTAGAACGTTGACAATACACACAATCTCCTACGATCAACGCATCCCATTGTTCTCGAGTCAATGCAAATTCTCGTTGTTGTTTTTGAGATATTAAGTTGGCACCATGAAAACTTGGTTTCTTTTTATTATCCGACCAAATATCATCAATCTCGTCGTAATACTGTCCATAAGCTCTAAAATATGCCTTTCTAATAAAAGAATTGGGGTCGCCATTACCTTTGGATATATTGCAAGACTTGCAGCATCCAACACAATTATCTGGTACGTGATCAATATTTGAATCTATACGGTCGATTGTATCCGCAGAATCGCCACAATACACACACCCATCTTTCATTTTTTCAAAAATTATATCATCCGTGAAATCGTCAGAATATGGATATTTTATATTACATCTTTTTCTTTGACAGTAAAGATGCCATTTATCGTCATCATTGATAACCCCATTCAATATCATTGCCATTCCACAAGCTATGATGTTTGCATAATACTGTTCTTGATATATTCTATTTTTCTCTATGTGTTCTTGTCTATATTTCTCTATCCTTTCTCTGTTTTTTTCACGATATTCCTTTGCTGCTACTTTTGCCTTTGTTTGATCTTTATAAAACATTGTTTTACATACACCATCTCATTTAAATTGTTTTTAGCGATGATATATCACACGCACAGGTTCGCGTAAAGCTCAGGACGGCGATCGCGGAAAATTCCCCAATACCCCCTGAAAATAACATAATCCACACGGTCGAATTCGAACGTAGCATGCCCTTTCATCTGTGCCGGAGAAGGATCGGCATTTCCATTTTCGGGAACTCCGCCAACCTGCGACACGACCGCGCCTTTGTTATCAGTGATGAAACTCCCGCCATAAAACTCGATCTTCTTTTCTTTGCCAATTCGATTCGCGACGGCAATCGGCACGCCATTAGCGGCAGAATGTCCTTGAATCACACGAGTCCAGTGCTGATATGATTCTCCGTTGGGAAACTCCGGCTCCGATCCGATAGCCGTCGGCATCACCACAAGTTCCGCGCCCGCCAGTGCGAGAGAACGAGCCGCCTCAGGAAACCATTGATCCCAACAGATCAAAACGCCAATCTTTCCAAATTTCGTGTCGAACACTTTGAAATCCTCACGACCCGGAGTGAAGTAAAATTTCTCTTCGTAGCATTTCCCCATCGGAATATGAGTTTTGCGATATACGTCGAGGATCGTGCCGTCCGCGTTCGCCACGGCGCAAGAGTTGTAATATTCGTTTCCCTTCTTCTCGAAAAAAGGAATGGGAATCACGACTCCGAGTTCGCCAGCAAGTGCAGAAAACCTTGACACAACACAACTTTCCTCGACGGTTTTGGCCCATTCAAAGAACTTGGGATCCATTTTTTGGCAAAAGTAGCGAGTTTCGAATAATTCCGGAAGAACTATGACGTTTGCCCCGGTTGCAGCGGCATTTCGAACCATTCTTTCGGCGCGGTCCGCATTCTTGCCAAAATCATGGTTCATGTGAAATTGGAGAACGGCAACCTTCATTATGAAGTATAATATATATGTGTGAATTTGTTTTATATAAGTTGATATGACGATATAAAATATTTAGTAATAGTATGGATATAGATACCGGGAAATTGAATGCCAAGAAACGAAAAGTATTCAAAGACTCGAAAGATCGTACGTATGTGAAACAAGGCGATAAGAAGGTGTACGTGAAAAAATTGTTCACGCCGAAAAGAAATGCTTCTCCGGCGATGCCAATAGTCGTGAATAGAGGTCCGGGGTTGAGTCCAATGATCAACATTAAAAAAGTGGACGCAAAGAAGCGCAAGGTGTTTCAGGATTCAAAAGGACGCACGTACGTGAAGCCAGGAGACAAGAAGATATACGTGAAGAAAGTATTTACGCCATCTCGCGAAACGCCAACGCCGATACAAAATCTCGCGAGAAGTCCCGTGATAAATACCGAAAAAGTAAATGCCAAAGGGCGCAAAGTGTTCAAGGATTCCAAGGGGCGCACACACGTGAAGCAAGACGGCAAGAAGGTGTATGTTAAGAAATTGTTCACCCCCGCAAGACCCACGGCCCCTGTAGTCCCGGCGGTAAACCCGAGAGAAAAACCGAGAAAGGCACCTCCGAGGAAGTTGTTACAACCAAGCATAGCTCCCCGAGTATCAGCAGACTGCGGTACGACAGCTGGTCTTCGGCAGGTATCGTCGACTTGTTGGTTTAACGCGTCTTTGAACGGGTTCGTGCTTGCAGAAGCTACCGCCAAGATGTTATTCGATAAAATTAAACTGTTGAGTTCGTCTGAAATAGTCGCTCTGGCTAAAGACTTTCCAACAGATTCATGTCCGATTAGATTGTCTAGGAAATACGTATTTCATTATTTCATGAAAATACATAGCGATAATCCTATAATCTGGCAAAAGAAAAACAGTACCGTAGGGTTGATGAACAAAATATTCACTCCAAAGGCCCTATCAACGCCGGTCGCCAAGGGGAAGGAGGGTGGTCATCCGTTCCACGCGGCAAGACAGATCCTCGGTAAGGTGTTCAACATTGGAGAAACGGGAACGTTACGCGATTGGGAAACTATATGCCCGCCTTATTACCGACATTACACGATGGTATACAGGGACGGTCCTTTGGCAGCACCGTTGATAACCCCGGACTCACACCCCCTTGTTATCAAAACGGAGAATGGAAAAACAAAATTCAACCTGTCACATCTCGTTTACGTAATGAAACGTAAACAAGGAAATCACGCGGTCGTAGGTTATGTGTGTGGGGGTAAAAAGTATTTGTACGATTCGAATAAACTTGAACGTCTGGAATTAGACTGGTCGGACCCTGAAAATAGGGAAGAAATACTCGAATACTCAAACGCCATAACATTCGAATACGTGGCTTATTGCTTGTACGTCCGAGAGTAATTAAATATTTATGTATGAATATGGATAACTTGGAGACGGGAAAGATAGACGCCAAGGGGCGCCAAGTGTTTAAAGATTCTAAAGGGCGTACACATGTGAAGCAAGGTGATAAGAAGGTGTACGTGAAGAAACTGTTTACTCCCAAACGCACATCAGTTCCCTTGGCAAATACCCGCCCCGTAATTCGTGCGCCAAACTCCGTGATACCACCCCGTGCAAAGGACCCCGTAATTCGTGCGTTGAGCCCTATGATAAACACCGGGAAAGTAAATGCAAAGAAGCGCCAAGTATTCAAAGACTCCAAGGATCGTACGTATGTGAAGCAAGACGGCAAGAAAGTATATGTGAAAAAACTGTTCACTCCTCCACGTGCTCAAAATGTAGTACGCGCAAAGAGTCCAGTGATACCCCCTGTGATAAACACTGATAAAGCGATTGTCAAGAAGCGCAAAATATTTAAAGTATCCAAAGGACGTGAGCGTGAGAAGAAAGCGACAATCCTGAGAGAAAGCCCGCGAAAGACGACGCCGATTGCGATACCCTATGTACCCAAACCCTATGTACTTTCTCGAATTAAGCTAGACTGCTCTACTCCTGCTGGTCTTAGCCAAACCATGAGCACATGTTGGTTTAACGCGTCTTTGAACGGGTTCATTCTCGCAGAAGCCACCTCCAAGATGATATTCGATAAAATTAAACTGATGAACTCATCCGAAATAGCCGCTCTTGCTAAAGACTTTCCAACCGACTCGTGTCCGATCACATTGTCAAGGAAATACGTATTTCGTTATTTCTTGAAGATACACAGCGGTACCCCAATAAATGGGATGAAGGGAAATGCTGCGTTGGGGTTGATGGACAAGATGTTCACCCCCAAGGCCTTGACAACGCCACGCGCCAGAGGAGAGCAAGGAGCGCAACCGTCCGAAGCGGCGAAAAGAATCCTTGCCAAAGTATTCACCCCCGGTGAAACGGGAACATTGCACAATTGGGACACAGTGTGTCCGAATGATTTTAGTAAGTATACCATGGTATACAGAGAAGGTTTCTACTATCAGAGAAGACAATGGTTAACCCCTGACACACACCCCCTTGTTATCAAAACGGAAGACGGAAAAACAAAATTCAAATTGTCTCACATTGTTTATATAGTGTCATGGCCCAAAGAGGGTCGAATTGGATATCACGCGCTCGTTGGTTATGTGTGTGGAGGTAAAAAGTATTTGTACGATTCAAACGAACGCCGTCATCTTGAAATTGATTGGTCCAACCCTCAAAATAGACAAAAGATTCTCGCATACTCAGTAGCCACTGATTTCGTATATGTTTCGTACTGTCTTTACGTCAGAGAATAATTATATATTCATATCATATGAATATTCCGGAGACGGGAAAAGTAGCCCCCAAGGGGCGTTTGAAGATGTTCATTAAAAAACTGTTCAAACCGGCTAACGTGGTGAAAACCTCCCGCGCAAGCAGTCCTGAGGATGAAAATACTGGGAAAGTAAATGCCAAGAAGCGCCCAGTGTTCAAAGACTCCAAGGGTCGCACGTATGTGAAGCAAGACGGCAAGAAGGTGTACGTGAAAAAATTGTTCACCCCGTTCACCCCTCCTTCACCCAAGCGAAATATTTTACCTCGCGCAAGCAGTCCTGTGGATGAAAATACTGGGAAAGTAAACGCAAAGGGACGCAAAGTGTTCAAAGACTCCAAGGGTCGCACGTATGTGAAGCAAGACGGCAAGAAGGTGTACGTGAAAAAATTGTTCACCCCGTTCACCCCTCCTTCACCCAAGCGAAATATTTTACCTCGCGCAAGCAGTTTTGTGGATGAGAATACTGGGAAAGTAAACGCAAAGGGACGCAAAGTATTCAAGGATTCCGAGGGGCGGACGTATGCGATGCATGGAGACAAGAAGGTGTACGTGACAAAATTGTACACCCCGTTCACCCCCCCTTCACCCAAGAGAGATAGAAATAGATCACCTCAACCATTTAAGGGACATGAGAATATACTTTCTACAATTAAGATGGGTTGCTCTACTCCTGTTGGTCTGGGCCAAACCATGGGCACGTGTTGGTTTAACTCGTCTTTGAATGGGTTCATCCTCGGGGAAGCCACCGCACAAATGATATTCGATCAAATCAAACAGTTGAGATCGTCTGAGATAGACGCCCTGATAAAGGACTTCCCGACTGATTCATGCCCGGTCGCATTGTCGAGGAAGTATGTGTACCACTATTTCTTGAAAATACACGGTGGTATCCGGGAAATTGGGACGAAGGAAAATGCTGCGGTGGAATTGATGAATAAGTTGTTCACTCCCAAAGCTTTGTCAACACCGATTGTTAAAGGTATGAAGGGTGGGCAACCGACAGTTGCAGCATTAAAAACCCTTTCCAAGGTATTCACCCCCGGGGAAACGGGATTTTTGCGCAAATGGGAAGGGGTGTGTCCGAATTCTTTTAGTAAGTATACCATGGTGTACAGGTCAGGTCCCGAAAATAAGAAGTGGGCCCCTCCGGACACACAACCCCTTATTATCAAAACAAAAGACGGAAAGACCAAGTTCAACCTGACTCACATGGTTTATGGAGTAGCCTACGCCAAGTTGGGAGCTCACGCGGTAACTGCTTATGTATGCGGGGGTAAAAAGTATATATACGATTCGAACAACCCCGGGAGATTGCAAGTTGATTGGTCAAAACCTGAATCAAGGAAACAAATCCTCGCGTACTCGTACGCCGAAGATTTCTCATTCGTGACGTATACATTGTACGTTCGTGAATAATATCTTCGTATCGACAAACTGACTTTTCATAATATACTTTTCATAATACGCTGGTCATATGAAAAATATATTATGAAAATAACTTAATAAATTAATGTTATTTAATCCAATGGCTTTTCGCGCTGATATCATCAAGATGATCGAGGATATGATCGTCAAGATCGAGGATCGCCATTTCAAGATCGATTCTGGCATGAAGCAAGACTTCGTCACGTTCGTGAATTCATTCTTCAAGTTTCATCTCGATCAAACTGATATCAACTTCATCCTCAACGCAAATTTACTCTACGGGGAAACCGACGATGTGAAAGTGATCATTGCAACAGATTGCACAAAAACATTCACGGTTCCTGGTTGTACGATTCCGATGCGCGATTCTGTCGAGGCGTTCGTCATCGTAAACAACGTGATCGCATATGATTCGTTGACGATGCGCCGTTTCAGAAAAGCGACCGAACTACCTCCTCGAGCGCCTCTTCCTGTCGAACCAACACCAAATATTTCACCACCCACGGCACCCGAGACTCCAGCACTCGCGACAACCTCAGCGCCAACGCCAACGCCAACTCCGGCACCAACGTTAACGCTAACTCCCGCAACAACGTCAACTCCAGCACCTTCGTCTTTCAACTTTTCTACGACTCCGACTCCCGCACCGGCTCCGGCACCTTCGTCTTTCAACTTTTCTACGACTCCTACGACGTCCTCCGCATTCCACCTTTCCACGGTTCCGTCGGCCAAACCTTTCAGTTCTCCTACGAATTTGTTCAATGCTCGTTAATAATTTAACAAAATAAAATAAAAATCAATAATGAAGCCATATATTCATAAAAGTGCATTTCGCACGCAGATCGGATATCCAGTCGCGATCGGAAGAAATTATGCCAAGGTGATTCCTACGCTTCGAGAATCGTACAATAACGCGGGAGACGCATTTCATCATAAAAAAGGCACGTACGAACGCGAAAGACACGAAGACGAACGAATTCTCATAGAAAGAGTAGCAAAGTTATGGAACATTGATGTCAATAATTGTTGGGGATACACGACTAGTGGAGGCAGCGAGGGGAACATGCAAGGTTTGTATATGGCAAGAGAGATGTTTCCAGATGGAATTTTATATCATTCTGATCAGATCCATTATTCTATAAAAAAAATTGCAAGAATTCTTCGAATGAAATCCGTGGTCATCTCGAGCGACGAGACAGGCGCCATAGATTGTCGGCAATTGGAAAGTGCCGTCGACATGAATCGACCAGTAATTATACTGGCAAACGTCGGAAGCACATTTTTAGGAGGCGTAGATGACGTTGCCAAAATCCATAGCATTCTCAAAAACACCACCAGTCGGTTATATATCCATGCAGATGCAGCTTTTTACGGATTCGTGATGCCGTATTTGCGTCCTGGATTCGACGAGTACAAATATTACGATTCTATTTCCGTGAGTTCTCACAAGTGGCCGGGAGTCCCTTTCCCAGGCGGAGTTTTCATGTCCGTAAAAGACCGACTTCGAAACATCGAAAACTACGAAGAGGTCATCGATCAGCGAGATATCACCATTTCTGGTTCTCGAAACGGACACACGGCACTGTTTCTGAATCACTTTTTTGATACCGTAGACCTCGAAAAAGACGTAGAAGGATGTTTGGAAGTATCGGAATATCTCGTGCGCAAGCTCGGCGAAACCGCACCAGAATGTTCACCGTGGATGAATTATCGATCGCCTATCGTAATTTTCAAAAAGCCATCATACGAAATAATTCGAAAATGGTCGCTCGCCACGGTCGGCAATCATTCTCACGTCGTCGTACTGCCGCATGTTACAAGAAAAGTGGTAGACATCCTCGTCCACGATATCTCGAAATATTTTAATAGAAGAACGCTGTCTTAGCGATATTTGTCGCCGAGTTTGTACGTTCCATTTTTTCTTTTTATGAGCCCCATGCTACGAAGACTCGATGTTTGAGTGAACCCTATTTTCTCGTGTTTTTTGTGCTTACGAAGTGCCTTCTCTACGGATTCGACGCTTGCAAACGGACTTTTTTTTACAAAAGACGGGCGGATTTTGTATGGCTTTGACGACATATATATTAATTATATTTTAGAACTGACTGCAACGCAAAAATACACAGCAATAGAACTTCCCGAGATGTATCATTTTGTTTTGAAAAATCATACTTTGATTCTATATTCTTCCTGATGACGTCGACAATCGCAATGTTACCGTCTCGCTCAAGCTCGTAATTAATTTTAAGACCGAGCTTCACATAACCTTCGTCCGAAATGTTCCAAGTCGACGTCACTTGCGGCGTATGTTTGACAACATTTGCAGCGGCATACACGACGGCATCAAGTAGTTCTTCCACGAGTTCCTTTTTGAAATCCATGTTCTCGTTTTCTGAGTGAAGCAGCCCGTGCCCGTACCGTTCCCAGCCCACGACCATGCGTCGCTCGATGATGTCGATGATGTCCGTCATATCAAAGTATGATATGAATGATGAGAATGTGGCATATATAGGCACGCGTGTCGATATGATGAAACTGACGATATAATGATCATATTGACACGTGTGATTAATTTAATAAACGTATACGTCTATAACGTATACAATGTTTGAGCAGCATACTCTCACCGTGACTGATGTCCAAGAAATTGCCGTGAGGAGTTTCATATACAGACTCATCGGCAAAGTTGGCTCATTTGTTTTGCATTTCGACGATCTCAAATACTCGTTTCCGACGAGCATCGTGAACGGCCGAGGATGCTTCGCTTTCGACGGGGTGATTATTCATTACGAAGTCACGCAGGACGGCACAAAGCTTCGGTCGTCGGATCGAAACAAGCTGGAAACCATCGTCCTGAAGTCTCTCGACAACTATCTATAATAACTTATTATATCAAGAATACTATTGGCATGGTCTTGACTACATCTGAGATACTGCTATTTTCTACCGTGGCGGCTCTCGGAATTGCGTATATCGTTTCAGCAAAACCGACACAAGAACAACATCCACAAGAACAAGTACAATATACAACACATCCAAAAAATACAATTGTAATCGAAGAAATTGACTGACTGACTGGTTATAACGCCATCATCGCATATTTCACAAATGTGATACTAATATGGACGAAATCGTGAATATGTTTATCATGAATGGTATCGACGAGATGATTCAATGAATCGCTATATATGATATTGTTACTCGCAACCGCCGGTATCGTTTTGATAATTTTCTTCGGATGAACGAGGAGCGTGCATTTTTTTGATCTGATGTAAAAATTATTACTAACGACATAATCGATCATAGATGGAACTGTTTGAACAACAATAGGCGGCACAAATGGAGATACTATAGGTGCGATACGATCTTGAGCGAGTCGGAATGCCACCCGGCGAACGACGGTCTTCATTTCTAATATAATAATAACATAAAAATGAAGAACATTATATACCATTCGATGTGCCGGGATCAAATGACAATTTACAGTAACACCTTCTTCAAAAATACTTTCTTCTCGGTGATCTTAGGAAAGATCGGCTGAATTCTGTAAAAAGAAGGGACTTCGCTTTTCATATTGGCAAATGTTTCTCTAGCGCATCGAGAACAGTTACCATATCGGCAACAGCACCGCTTCTTCCTCATGCGAAATGCGGCGATCATAATAAACAGCAAAACTGCTATCGATATTGGCACCACGAGTCTATTCATATATAACTTAATATAAATATTTTTTTAATGTCATGTTGAAAGCTATCAAAGAAAATGACATTGAAAAATTTAACGTGCTCGTCGAAACGTATTCTCCTTACCCAGGATTCAATATTTTACACGAATCCATATGCCGCGAGAGATTACATATGGCGAGAATACTAGTAAAAAAGTATCCGATTTTGTCAGTCGGTCAAGATTTCCCGTGCGGTCGAACTCCGCTCATGTATGCCATAAACAACGGCGATATTGATTATATAAGCTTGTTCGACGGGTGCGAAGAAACGTATATGACGACGGACTTCGAAGGAAATACGCCTATGCATCTCGCGGTGTCGCGGCTCGACGTAAATCAAATAGCACATGTACTGAATCAGTGCCCCTCTGCCTTACATTCCGTAAATATCAACGGCGAAACCCCCATGCATATAGCATCTATTCATGGCATAGATGTAGAAATAGTAAAGTTTTTGTACGAACGAGCTCCCGAACTCAACATCCCAGACTATTACGGAAATTATCCTATACACTCATACGGAAATAACTCCGCCGCCGTACGTTTTTCGGACTATTACTCAGAATACAGCACCATTAGCTTTCTTGCAAATGCGGATAAAGGCACGCTTCTAAAAAAAAATCACAAAGGAAATGTCCCTATACACGAACTGTCGCTATTGTTCTGCATAAAAACGAGCAAACTATTTCACGAACTGTGCCACGTGATCGAAATACGTAAAGAATCGTTGCTGATACGAAATAAAATTGGCGAACTTCCAATACACATATCGGGATTCCATAACGACATCGATATGACGTGCAAGATGATCGAGACATATCCGCATCTGATTTACGAAACTACGCCCGCTGGAAAAAATGTGCTGGACATGTTTCGAAAAGCATATGACACTCATAAATTAGAATTGATATCGTGCATCGTGCAAACGAACGTAGAGCTGAGAAGTTCGTTCTGGGATTTTATTCCGTGTCCGATGGTAGGTCTCGAAAAAATATTGATTTTTTTATCTCGGGGCTCGAGAACCAAGATGTTTCATTATCTCACAAAAAAAGCAAAAAAACGGATCCAAGATACGTATATGGCAATTGGCATGTTTATAAGAACTCGAAATATTCGTATAGAACAAGAAATTCTAGATCACATAGTTTTATCGGCATTTAAAGCTTAATGCACCGTCCGTTGGGTCCGCATTTTTTGCCTATCTTTCCGCAATCCTCTCTGCAACCACCGAATACTTTTGCTGGCGTTTTGAACGTGCACGCTTTCGTTATGGGGTTATATTCCATTCCTCGCTGGCGGCACATCATCTTTTGTCTTTCAATATTCGAAAACATTTTCTGAGCATTTCCCTTACGACCATATACTGCGGCTCTTTCGATATTGGTAAATTTGCGAGAAGACGGCGATGGCGAAAACGCACGAGGTTTTTGGGCGAACATTTTCGAAGGCGTTTTGGGAGACATGCTTTGTTTCTTCGCTGATTGCTGTTTAATGGATTGCTGTCTAATGGATTCTGCGCGTTTCGCGGATTCTGCACGTTTCATTTCTTCTTTCCTTTTCGCAGATTGTTGCATCGCGAGTTCTTCTTTTCTTTTTGCGGATTGCTGCCGTGCGATTTCTTCTTTTTTCTTCGCAGATTGCTGTCTCGCGAGTTCTTCCTGCTTTCTTTTTGCGGATTCTGCACGTTTAATTTCTTCTTTTCTCTTCGCGGATTGCTGCCTCGCGAGTTCTTCTTTTCTTTTTGCGGATTGCTGCCTCGCAAGTTCTTCTTTTCTCTTCGCGGATTCCACACGTTTCATTTCTTCTTTTCTCTTCGCAGACTCTTCACGTTTTGCCGAATTATTTGTCGAACCACGAGAAGCAGTCGTCGAAGATCTATATGTCTTGTGAGATGATGCGCGTAAAGTCGGAGACTGAAATATAGACCGTGGTTTCGATTGTGGTTTCGATTGTGGTTTCGATTGAGGTTTCGATTGCGGTTGAGTTTGTGGTTTTGATCCAATTTGTATTCCCCATGCGGCTGCTCTTATCGCCGGAATTCGCGATCGTAAATTGCGCGGAACTTGATTCCAGAGAGTCCTTAGAATTTTAAAGTCTGGGTTATACCACGGGAAACCACGACTTTTCATCACCGCATTTGTATAGTTTATCAGGCGACGTTTTCCGTTCATCGGCTTCTGCGTCCATACATCGCCGAGAGAATCGAGATCTCCTCTGGCAATTTTGTTATAGATTCTGCGACCTAAGACTTGCACAAATGTCGGTGGCAATTTCATCGCAAATCCAAAGTCGATGATCTTTATAGAGTTGGTAGACGTGTCGATCATGATGTTCGCCCGATGAAGATCTCCGTGAATGTACCCCGTCAGCCACATAGAGCAAATCGCACGCTCGATGTCGACAAATAATTCTGCCGGTATCTTCTTCCCTCTAACAAATTTGTCCAAGTCGATATTGCCAGCTGGCTCCATGACCGTGACCGACCTGTGATTCCGCGGTTTCCCAATGATGCAAGAAAAATAAAAATTAGGAACGTATTTTGAGATGCAGAGCGGTTTGGTGCCAATTTGAAGACACGATGCTGTGGCAAAACGCTTGTGCACCAAATTCTCGCGAACGTTCTCCTGATAAAAATTCGAATCGGATGAGTTTGCGGCTTGCTTCGTTATTTTTATGATTACATTCGACGGAACGTGAGGAAACTGAGTAATGATCTTACCGCCACCATTTTGAAAAATGGATGCAAATGTCCAATAAAGTTCGTTGGTCATTCTCACGAGATACACGGTACCATACGCTCCTTTTCCAAGTTGTTTTGCGCCAAAACTTTCCGGATAAAATACATTTTGCTTGGTCGCTCGCTGCTTCGCGAGTTCCATCGCCTCCTTTATTGGAAGATTTTGGATCTGTTGTATCGAAGACCGTATCCGATGTGATTCGTCGCTTCCTGGCGGTTCTGGCGACAATCGATATGATGCCATATATACAATATTAATATAATTATATTGTCGATGTGTAAAAGTGATCGCACATATCTCCGTATCGACAAACCGCCCTCGAGACCAAATTAAAATGTCGTTCAAAATATAGTAAAAAAAATAATGATATAAGATATGAGTGAAATTAATTTAAAACCAATCGGCCGTGGTAAATACTCTGATATATTCGCAGTATTCAGCGGAAATGATTCGTTCGCTATGAAGGTGTCGTATTACACCGAAGAAACGATCGAAAAATACGTCGCAAAAAAGCTTCTTGGAGACATCGAAGGCGCAAAAGAAGAGAAAGAGAAAGATTCGATCGTTATCTCTGAAAAGTTTTCTAAGATTACCAAGATTTTAAAAGAAAAAAATATCACTCCGCATTTTGTGAATATTTTCGAAGAACGCGACGTCAAAAATTTCGCAAAAAAAATTCCGAGTCTCGAAAGGCGGATGTCCAACCTGACAAAAAATCAACAAAAATACAACCACGTTGCCTTCATGGAATTATTCGACTCGGATCTGACCAAAATGTTCTCACAAAAAATATTCGAAGAACACGAGATCAAAATTATCATCTTTCAAATTTTATACACGATCGCTGTCGCTCATCACATCCTCCCTGGCTTTCGCCATAACGATCTTTCGACGAACAACGTGCTCGTCCGGGAGGAACATTTACAAACGAATAAATATACGATCGATGGCATCGAGTTTTTTACACCAACGAAATATCACATTGCGATCACCGATTACGACTTTGTTCATGTTCCTGACATCAAAATATTCAATAATCGAAAAGTTGTTTCTAGGACATACAAAGTCACAGAAGAAAGTAATATTTCGTACGATTCTCATCTATTTTTAAAATCAATTTTAAAATGTTATACTCAAGCATTCGGTCATAACACCGCGACATACTCATTTTTGAGAAGCCTCGAGACATTCGCAGACGATCGTCATCCTCGCGAAATCTCGTCGTTGAATCCAAGACTACTTTTAAAACACATCTATTTTGAATCATTAAAAATAAATCCGTCGGAGATAATAGCAGGATCTTATAAAATCTAAATCATGTTTGTTGATACTCGTATACTATCAACAAAAATGCATCATAAATACGTTACTTTTTGGACTCTTCGATCACCTTTGCCAGGCGGAAAAGAACCTTGTTCTGCTTCTCGATAATCTCATTTTGCTTCTCGAGGATTTCGGCATGCTTGTCGAGAGTATCAGACATTTTCGCAAGGACATCTGCCACGGTCTGTCCTTCCGAGGAAACAAATAGCCCGCCGAGGGCATCTACAATGCGTTCTATCTCATTACCGACATGCATGAAAGCTTCGTCGTCATCTTCGTCGTATTCGAACTCGCTGTCGACCTCATCTTCCTCGGATTTCTCGGGAATGATCTCGATGATGTCTTCGACTATCGGTTCCATTGTACATTCATAACATAAAATATTTATAATTTTTTAACGAGCATTAATCCGAGTCATCGAAATCGATCGGAATTCCGGAATATACTTTCATAGGTTTTGAAGTCGATTTTGTTTCTTTGATACCGTGAAATATGTCGCAGTCTTCTATATCACTATCGGTATACGACATATCGGAATTTACATCAGACTCTTCGTCGTCTTGAACATCCGATAATATGTCATCTTTGTCCGGAATATCAGATTCTGCATCGTCATCATCTTGTACCGCGTCAGCTTCCTTCATCAGTTCGTTCCATTCTAAATCCTGTTTGAGATACATATCATTTTCTGTTTCAAATTTATCATCATCGTCAAGTTGAACGGCTGCCGACAGTTCATCATCATCGGCATCGTCATCCCATGGGGCTGGAATGGTAGAAACGTCGGGTGATTTTATAGGTATAAATTTTGAATATTCTTCATTTGTCGCAGATGCCCCCTTTGGAACTTTTTGCTTCGAAACTTTCTTCGTTACAGATTTTTTTTTCTTAGGAGTCATAGCATGCTTGGCATCAATCTCAACTCCATCTTTGGTTCTTATTTTGAGAAATGCTTCCATATTAAAATTTAAAGATTAATAGCACAAATATTTTATTTTATTAAGTTTTTATCTAGAAAACCATGTTATTGCATGCGCGTCCGTCGTTATCGAATGCACAGATCAAATTGTCTAAGGTCGTCTGTGAAATATTATTTAGAGCTTCCTCGGTAAGGAACGCAATGTGTGGAGAGATTATCGTATTGGGCAGACTCGCCAGACGGGCCATGTTGCGATCCCAATGAGCGATGCGATCGTCCATCGACAGGTCCGATCTGTTCGTGAAGAACAACCCCGACTCGTTTTCGTAAACATCGAGCGCAGCACCCGCGATGACTCCGGTCTCCAATGCTTCGATAAGAGCGTCCGTGTCGATGAGTCCGCCTCGCGCCGTGTTCAGAATGATAGCGTTCTTCTTCATGCTCCTCATAGTAAGCTTATCAATCATATGATATGTCTCCTCGGTGAGCGGACAGTGCAGACTGATGACATCAGAAGTATGTAGCACATGCCCCAAATCGACATATTCAACTCCCATATTCTTGACGTCCTCGTTCTCATAAATGTCGTAAGCAATGATCTTCCCCGCCATCGGCTTCACGAGCTTGATAAATTCTTGGGCGATCTTCCCGGTTCCTACAATTCCGATGGTCTTCCCGGTGACCTCTCCACCGACCAAACCCTCGAGACAATAGTTTCCGGTCTTTATGCGAGGAAGCACGAGCTGAATATTGCGGTGAAGAGCCATCATATGAGTAAGAGCTAGCTCCGCCACGGAACGAGGAGAATATGCAGGAACGCGGAACACCGAGAATCCTAGCTTCTTGGCGTGTTCGATATCCAGGCGATCGAACCCCGCACACCGCATCGTAATGATTTTGATGCCATGGTCGCTGAGGATATCGAGAACCGGCGCAGACAAATCATCGTTTACAAACACGTTGATGGCCTTACATCCCGCGGAAAGATGCGCGCTATCCACCGAAAGTGGGACATCATAGTGAACCGGCTTACACGCTTGCTCGATCGGCTTCATAAACCGTTTCACATAGCGCCCAGAAGAAAACACCGCGACCGAGGGCTTGGCAGTGAGAGTAGCCATTGTGATATTTATGACAAACATCGTGCTTTTATAGAATACATTGACGATATATATATCATTTGATCCCGGTGCCAAAATATGTATATATTCTAAACCGGAGACCATAATATCAATGGCTTACACACTTCTTCAAAAATTTGGAACAGAAGCCTGTTCTTCGTTCCTCGCTATTCTTTTCGGGCTCAGCGTCGTGGCAAATGATCATCTTTCGAAGACCAAAGGAGGCCACTCGGTGGGATTCGGGTTTATCGCATTCGGATTTGGCATGAGCTTTGCGATTCCCATCGTGATATTCGGGTTCGTATCGGCACATCTAAATCCTGCGATGTGTATAGCATTGCTCATCTTGGAAAAAATAGATGCCGAAGAAGCGTTCGTGGCGATCGGTGGAGAGATGGTCGGAATGTTCCTCGGTGCCACCGCAGTGTATCTGCTGTATTTTCCACACTTCAAGCTTCCTCCAGAAATAGACATCGAATCCGACGACGATCGCGCGATCAAAAAAGACCAAAAAACTAAACTTTCGGTGTTTGCCACCGGTCCAGCAGTGAAAGTTCATTGGATTCACTCGTTCTTCGTAGAGCTTCTATGCACGACCGTTCTCATAGCATCCGCTCTCGGCGTATTTTCCAGACACACTCAAATCATCGATCCTGCAAGCTTTACGTTGTACCGCTCTATCGAAGGAATCACCATCGGATGGCTCGTATTCGTCATGGTTCTTGGAATGGGCGGAGTGACATCGATCGCCGCCAATCCTGCTCGCGATTTTTGTCCTCGTCTCGCGCACTACATTCTTCCTATTACCAACAAAGGTCCTTCGAACTGGGCGTATGCATGGATTCCATTTGTAGCAACATATATGGGCGGAGTCGTCGGCGCGTATGCGTTCAAGTTTGTGTCGATGCTTACGGGATTTTCTATTTGAGATATTACATGTAATCAACTTCATTGAATTTAAGAATGAGCTCTCTCTTGGATATGCTTCGCGGCCCGGCGGTGTTATCGCGACAGTCGTCCCAAGATATGCTCTGGAGAGCTGCGATGTCAAAATCACGTTCAAACTTTATAAAGTAAAAACAGTTCACGTTGCAGTTCTCCGTGAACTCCGTAATAAGACCGGATCGCCCACCGACTCTCCTGAATGCAATATCATGGTCGTCGTTTTTCTTGACGAATTTGTATCCTCGTGGTTCGGCATCTTTAAACACCATAAAATGCGCAGGATTTCTGATCCAGATTTGAAACACGCATGGTACATCATACGCTTCACCGCTTTTAAGAAATGAGTTGTTCGGAAGAACTTGATTGTGAATCAGCTCATATCCAGTTGGAATTCTCATAAGAAAACTGTCCTTCATGAAGGAACGAGGTAGCACAAACGATACAGATTCCGCAAATTCCATGGATCGTTTCAGAAACCGTAAAGCCAACGATCCGTTTTTTCCGAACGGCGGATTTCCAATAACATGAATTTTATCATATCCCAACGGAATCTCATAATCGAAGAAATTGGCAGTCTGAATATTTTCCGCCTCTGGTTGTATGTCTAATGCAATGATATTCCGATAATTCATTTTTTTCAAGAAAGCTCCATCTCCGGCGGACGGTTCCAACACGAGATCGTGGTCTGAAATTGGTACGTTCTCCTTGATTTTACGCAGAATATCCTCGGCAACTTTGTTGCACGTGTAGAATTTGTCCATTATAACTTTTGATATATACTTCTTTAAATGCTTATGATCATTCATATATTTCAGGATGTGTGAGCAAAACATGCGATAATATTCGCAATGCGAGCGTCAAACACAACCGGCGACGAGATTTTTCTCTGTACATCGCCATGAACAACGAGTGATGAAGTTCTCTTTTCTCATTCAAGAACTCGTTGAACGCCACGACTATCTTCTTTTGTTGCTCCGGCGTAAACTCGCGATTGAATTCGAATGTGTGATATGCTCCCGGCGACCCTTTCGATTTATGTGACTGATCATCTATGTATTTCATGTTTATAGGAGACCCACGATAATCTAATGCTCGTAACGTGATGTTCGATAAGAAATTCACCGGAACAGATCCCGGACGATGACGCGATATCTTTATGGTCGCATGCCCCGGAAGCTTGAACATGTCGCCGCCAACGAGCCACCCGTCCTTCTCGTGATGAAGGAACTTTTTCGTGATCTTATTTCCGCCTCCGTATATATTCCATTCGATCTCTTGTTCTTCGAGAACATCATCACTCTTCACAAACTGAAAACTGACTATCGTCGTGGTCGTGTCGTCGAACACCGGCTCCTCGAAATAGTTCACGCGAGTTATTCTAAAAGACGACATGAAATCACCCCGAGCCTTGGTAAACATTTTCTTCTGCGCCGTGAAGAAAATCAATGGAAGGATGACGATTCCGCCACGAGCTTTTTCTATGGAATAGAGGAACGCGTAAAAAAGATCGACTGTTTCATATTTGTCATATATGGTTTTATCCGGATTATTTGCGCGACTTCTGTACGGCGGATTCGTCAGTACAAATTTACCATCGTACTCGGGAGGATCGAGAAGAGTGTCGCGACGAGTGATACACTCGTGTAATGGCGCGATGTCATACATCTCGACGTTATCGAGTTTGCTCCACCTGACAAGATCCATATTTCCGGCGAACGGCTCGATGACGTCATTTGCGGGAACAGACATGCCGTCAAGAATGCGATCGACGTTAGTAGAATAAAATTGCCCGAGATTATGCTTCGACATTTAATGTGATATTTATTTTTTTCATATATATTTAACATATCGTCACTCGTACATATATATAACCCGGTCGTTCATATATATTATATCATAATGACAAATTATTACAAGTGCTCGTGTGGATATATCACCAAAAATTCCGAGTATGCCAAATTCCATTCCCGAATCAAAGGATGTTTCGCAGCGGAATATACATCCGCATTCGACGGTTCCATCGGACTCATAGCGATGATAAAGCATCCCAAGACGTCAAAGTTCGTCAAATGGTATGACTCGGAAGATTTGCTAATGATCGCGCACCCAGACGCAAAGTACCGATACTCGTACGATTGCGATCGCGAGTTCGTCAAGCTGGTGACGAGCGCCGTCCACGATGGGATCGTCGCGACATATGACGCAAATTGCCCCATCGTGAGAAATGACTCCGCCGACAAATTGCTCGAAAAATATATGTAATTATATACAAATGATGGAAAATGATAATGTAAAAGTGGCAAAATCCAAGATATCAGGATATGGCGTATTCGCAAAGAAGAAATTCTCACCGGGAGACCTCATAGACGTTTCTATATGTCTCGTAAAACCTAACGATGAATGGTCGTCGGCAACCGAAGATTATATTTTCTCTCGCGGAAACTATTCTGCTTTCGCTTTTGGCAACGGCGGAATTTTTAATCACTCGAACGATCCGAACGCTCGGCACGAATTGACAGCAAGACTCAAAGAACTTCACGTGTTCGCCGTCAAACATATTGAACCAGGTGATGAAATACTGATTTCTTACGGCCCAAAATATTTTGTTACGAGGAATATCAAACAAAAATAAGTGATAAAAATATTTTGTAATTATACATGGAAAATACGGTAGATACTCCTTTTCCAGATATAAACGGCGACGTCGATTCTGGAGGACTCGCGAGATGGATCGTGTACGCGATCATATTCGTCATAGCGACCGCGATCACGGCAGCGGCGGTGTGGTACGTCAAGAAAAAAATGAAGGAATCGAGAGAGGACGGCTCCATCGTGAAAGAAATAGGTGGAATAATCACTGATGACGTGGACAAAAAAGTCGCGGACGATCTTCTAGAAGTTGCAGTTCGCGCACAGACGCAATCCGCACAACTGACCGCCGACATGGAAACTGCCAAGCAGCTATTTGCATTGGGAAAAATGACGCAAATGGACGTGGACAAAGCCGTCATAGCAGCAAACGCATCGAAAGAAGACGCAGCCAAGAAAAATGCAGACGCCGCAAAGGCTCTCGAGTCGTTTCGCGCGCAGGAACTCGCAAAAGCAAATGCCACCGTTTTGGAAGCGACGAAAAATGCCACGGAGTTGTCGCGAGCATACGAAAAGGTATCGGATGGAATCACCGAAAAGGCCGTCGAAGAAGCGAACGCACTCCTCGAAGATCTCGTAAAAAAACGCCAACAAGCGGAATCCGAATATAACGCTGCCGTGGACACCAAGAACAAAGCTGTAGCCGCGTTCTTAGCGAACAAGCAAACAAAAATGGCGAACAAACGCGGGATCATTGCTGCGATGAATTCTAAGATTGCAGATTTGAAGGCCAAGATCGAACGCGCGAAAAATAAAAAGCCGACTCCTGAACCACCCCCGAGACCTCCCACTGCCCTCGAAAAAAAATATCCCTACTGGGGGTGGAACGAATTCGCGGGGTTACGGTGCAAGAATAACAACAATAGCGGTTGCACCACCGCGTACAAAGACGGACAACTGATAGACGTCGAACAACAACCCGCGCCTGCACCGACGCCAAAGCCTCAACCTCCGAGACCTCCCACCGCCCTCGAAAATAAATATCCTTATTGGGGGTGGAACGAACACGCCGGTCTGAGATGCACCAACAATGATAATACCGGATGCAACACTGGGTACGTCAATGGGCAGCTCGTCGATCTGAATCCCGACCGTCCTCCGGCACCTGATCCCGCACCGAATAAAACGATAAGTACGTTGAACCTTCGGACACTCATGAGTGGAGGAGGCGACTGGCGAGTTACAAAAGTGAAAATGAACAAGTCGAATATCACGCAATTTAACGGAGACGACGTAATTCGATGCTGGTACGATCGCGGTTCTGGCACGTCAAAAGCGTCCGGAGTAGGCGGTTTCAGCTTTAATGCGATTCCAAACGGAATGAATCCAGACGCAATCGCATTTTCTTGGGACGTATATTATCCCTCAGGTTTTAATTTTGACCGCGGAGGAAAATATGGCGGAGTACATGTTGGAACTGGAGTCGCCTCGGGAGGTCGATACAGCCCAGACGGTGCGTCGAGCAGAATCATGTGGCAAAAAAATGGCGGAATCATTTCTTACGCATACCCGCCAAGCGGCGTCAAACAAGCAAATCCAGACATGGGATCCGGAAACGGCTGTTCATATGGTTGTGGACCTGTCCGATTCGGCGATGGCGCACTAAAATATGATCGATGGAATACGATCGTGTTAGGCACTAAAGTGAATTCTTTCAACGGTGGTACTCCTAATACCGACGGAGAAGTTTATATTGAAGTTAATGGCGAACGAAAGACGGCAAAAGGAATCGTGTGGTCGAGATATACGAACAAAAAGATCACAGAATTCGATATGGGAACATTTTTCGGTGGCACGTGGGTCAGTCCGAAAGATCAGTTTTGTTATTTCAAGAATTTCCGTATGCTTACATATTAATCGTCGTCCTCGGTAATTTTAGGCGCAAGATAAAACTTGACGAACGAATTTTCTGCAAAATCATACTCGAACATGACCGGCAATTCCGAGTGAAGATTAATTTTAATTTGTTTGGAAATGTTGGCGGCCTTCATGAATGTGACCAAATATCTGCTAGCAAATGATGCCGAAAGATTGCCATGGATCGTGATGGGTTGGTCGACCCGTAGCTCGACGGTGCCGATATCACCCGATGTTTTCATGACGAGCTCGTTATTATTCGTCTCGAATTTAATCGTGTCTCCAAATGACGCGACGTTTTTGATGTATTTTTGAATCACCGTCGAATCTGCTGTGATCTCAACTTCGACGTCCATTTCTGGAATTTCCATATCCTCGGAATCGATATCAATTGTTTTTAGCGAATATTTGTCGGATTGTGTCATCACGAAAAATTCATCGTCAGAACATTCAAAAAGCACATAACCTTCGACGTATTTCAAAACGCGAACGAAGTTGTTTATTTTCATACCAACCGCGATCGTAGAATTGATCGTATATTCGTCGAAATATTCTTTGGCAAACTTCACGGCGACAAGGCAGACATGCGAAGAGTCCATAGACGATATAGAAATACCATCATCGTCGAAAATTATATTCACGGAATCACAAAGATCATCGAGCGAAGTAAAGACCTTCAAAAACATCTCAGCATTTTCGAGCACTACGCGAATAGGCGAGTATGACAACTTCAAGCTTGACATCTGAGCAATGATATCCATTAATTTTATATATATGGAGTTTACTTAAATTATTAAAAGTGACGATATGCTATTTCTTATTGACGATATCATAAATGAGAACGCCGTTGTTCCAGCCATGCTCATCGTTGCGGTCGAATATCTCTACACGTGAAACGATCTTCAATGTTGGCACGAATCCAACGGAACGTTCGAGCAGCTTCTCAGCTCTCATTATTCGAGAGTTAATAATGGACAGAATGATATTCTTTGCGAGATGATCCTTGAGATCGATCAACAATTTTGCTGAATAGTGATTTTCAGATACGATGATGATATTATATGGATCAGACTGTGGCTGAACTTTGACTCGCTTGGAGAAATCATCAGACCATGTCACCTTCGCGTGGGTGTTTTCATATATCGCGTACGACAAATCTTGCCCGATATATAGCAGATTCGTGTTGGCTTTCGATACGAGATTATTTGACAAATGCTGGAGTTTTGTACATTGCTGTGGAAGCCTCGATGAGTACAGACCAGCGCGCGCTACACTTTGGTTGATGAACGTGAGATTACTTGTCATTATGAATATTTATTAATTAATTTGTTAAGTTTATAAGTTTGTCGATATATGTTTTCGTATCGACAAAACGCAATGTCAACATAGTGTAAATAATTTAACAACCAAAAACATAGTGTAACTCAGATAATGCGGTCGTACGATCTAGATTTTTACAACATATTATTCGATAACGGGATGTACGGCACATTCGATACCATAAGCACGGAGGAAATACATAGAGATCTGGAAACGTATGGCACATTCGACGACAGAGGCACAGAGGAAATACATAAAGAGCTGGAAATGCTCATCGAGCAAAGAAGACAAGAGGAAAAAAAATTTGAAGAACAGAGAAAAATATATACCAAAGAGATCGAAGAAAGAAAGAAAATAATCGAAGAGAAAGAAAGATTATTTGAACTAGAACAGATCGAACTAGCAAAACAAAAAGAAATAGACAGAGCGAATAAATTGAAAAAAATGAAAGAACAAATGTTACAATGCGGTAATTATAACAACGAAAACGATACCTTTACTGATCCGATAACGTTCGAAGAAATCTCGATCGAAGATGGTATCATTCTGGATAATCAAATATATTCGATTGCCAGTATGCGCACGTGGTGCAATGAGCACAGGATAGTTCCACACAGCAGACGGAAGTTGAACGAGTTAGAAAAAGAGATCATAGGTTGTCCCAAACTGCGTCCTCAGGACGACCCCAATTCTTATCTATATGAGGGACCATATTATTCTGAATACGAATCTGAATACGAATTCGATTCCGATAATGATTTTAATCCATCTCCATCTCCTCGGAGGATATATGGAGTAGACCGAGACATGAATTGGCATGAATTCGTGAATTTTATGCAGAATTTACAGAGTTTTTTTTCAAATAACATCATCGACAATATCGTGGAAGAATCGTTTGTGGTTGATAATCATCAGATCGTTATGACCATCAGACGATATTATCAAGATGAGGCAGGAGCCCCCCAAACTATTTTTGATATTCACATAAAGGCATATGACAAGAATTTGTATCAGCGAGCGAATGAGGCCGGAGCCGATTCGATATTTCTTCATCGTGTGAAACGCCTCATATTATCTCGAGGTTTAGCACGGAATATTTAACATTTTATTTTTTGTAATCATAGTGAACGGTTTTGCCCTTCGCCTTTTGCTTCAGTTTTATCATGCGCTTTTTCTGTTCCGCAGACAAAGATCTTGCCGTGCGCGGCGTATCCTCCGTGATCTTCTTCTTCGGTCTGTACGTCGGATAATATCCCTTTGTTTTTGCTGCACCACACGGTTTTCCCGTCGAAATATCGATCCAGTTTTCTGAGTACCATCTTTTCAACGAACTCGATTTTTTAGAAGGAGACCCAGACTTGTATGGTTTCTTTCCACGTTTTTCCATGGCTGCCTTATATTCTCTGACGACCTGCCCCGATAAGTACGCACTTGGCCATCTCGATTTGGCCGATGATTTTACACGAGCTTTTATTCTGTCGTATAATTTTTGATCCGACGGTACTGGCTTGCTCATTACATCATGTAATATTTTTAATAAATACAATGTCAATTTTCATACAGATCTTTGGTTATAGAACATTGAAACGATTTACATTAATTTAATTCCGTCTTGGTGTCGGAGTTCTTCTAGTCATCGGACTGCTTCTGGAAGACGGGCTGCTTCTTGAGGACATCGGGCTGCTTCTTGAGGACATCGGGCTGCTTCTGGAAGACATCGGACTGCTTCTGGAAGACGGGCTGCTTCTTGAGGA